>Ga0268263_1000068_pt1 | contig 291752 bp, 264 predicted proteins | sample Biomet5_FD_190358 | JGI IMG/M metagenome (GOLD analysis project Ga0268263, IMG submission 190358) | Microbial communities from bioreactor (seeded with sewage sludge) at LBNL, California, USA - Biofuel metagenome 5 (SPAdes) (version 4) | ecosystem: Engineered > Bioreactor > Anaerobic >... | reverse complement strand
ATATCAAATACACGCTTGCAGACCTTGACGGAGCATCCAGCAAGGACTTCACATACACAGTGAAGGAAAAGATACCTGCTGATACCAGCAAGGAAGGCGGAGTGACATATGACACTAAGACATATCAGGTGACAGTCACTGTAACAGACAACGGAGACGGGACGCTGCAGGTAACGGCCGACAAGAGCGCCAGCGATATGACATTCGACAACAGCTACGACGCAAGCGGGAGCATCAATCTCGAAGCGACGAAGACACTGAGCGGCAGGGATATCGCAGTAGACGAATTCAGTTTCGAAGTAGTCGACAGCTCGGATAATGTAGTCGCTACAGGCAAGAACGATGCGTCAGGCAACATCAAATTCAGCGATATCAAATATACGCTTGCAGACCTTGACGGAGCATCCAGCAAGGACTTCACATACACAGTGAAGGAAAAGATACCTGCCGATGCCGACAAGGAAGCCGGAATGACATATGACACCAGGACATATACAGTTACAGTTACAGTTAAGGATAACGGAGACGGGACGCTGAAGGTAACGGCAGACAAGAGCGCAAGCGATATGACGTTCAGCAACAGCTTCGAGGATCCGGGCACGATACAGGTAACTAAGAATACATTCGTAGACGGTGAAGGCCAGGCAGTGAATATGACATTCTATGCGGCATTGTTCAACGCTAATAATGAGAGAGTATCGGATGTCAAAGCCATAGAGATGAACGGCAATAAATCTTCTACCGTTACTTTCGACAAGGTGAAACTTGATGCCACATATTATGTATATGAAACCGATCAGGACGGGAATATAATAACGGATCCGACGGCACAGGGCGTAGAAGGCTGGGCAAACATTACATATGATAACCAGGTAATAACGCTGACACCGAATAACCTGGAAGGCAGTGCTGCGATCAACAATTACTTCACGAGTCAGGAAGAATATGATTACGGCTCAGTGCAGGTCACCAAGGAGGTAACCGTAAACGGAGAAGGGACACCTTCAAAGGCTACATTCTATACTGCATTGTTCAGCGATGAAGCGTGCACAAACAGGATAACCGAAGTCAAGGCTCTCAACATGAACGGCGAGAAGTCCACTACAGTGGAATTCAGTACGGACAAAGACGGTAATTATCTGCCGGTAGGCACAAAATACTATGTTGCCGAGACAGATAAAGACGGAAACGCCATAACCGATCCTGAAACAGAGCTGGGATGCACGATCGAGCAGGATACAAAATCCGTAACGATCACTCCTGACAACATGACGCCGACAGCCAAGATAACCAATAAATTCACTGGCGGAGAAGATTACTACTATAAAGACGGCACAACAGCGACCAAAACCAGTGCTACCACGTCAACACAGACGGGAGACGACAGCAATGTAGGTCTCTGGCTGCTGATGGCACTCATAGGAGTTGCAGGTGCAATAACACCGGCAGCAATGAGAAGAAGAGAGGAAAAAGATAAAGAATAAGGTTTTCATCTTGTATTTTGGAAGAAAGCAGATCAGAACGTATCAAAGAAAACAGGAACGCACGGACGCAGCCGTGCGTTCCTGTTGTTAAATCGGTATATCTGCATTATAATGATATGATAAAGACCGGTAATAAAGGGAACCGCGGATAGTAAGCAATGGAGGTATTTATGGGTATGTTGAAAAAATACAGGATATCAGGAGTCGCTGCAGGAGTGATACTGTTGATACTGGGAATATTTTTCCTGGCAGAACCTGTAAAGGTAGAGATAATACTGAACTGGATACTGGGTATATGTCTCCTGGCAGGAGGCATAGCTATGATAGCAGTGGGATTCATAAAACGAAAAGAAAACAGCGGATATACCGTGAGCATAGGAGCAGGCGCAGGACTTGTCATACTGGCGGCGTTCATTCTTACATATGAGGGACTCAGCATTTTTGCAATAGGCATAGTGATAGGCATCGTTGCCGTATTCATGGCTTTTGACAGATTCGCTGCCGCATCAGGGCGGCGCAAGGAAGGCCTGCCTTACGGCGGCCTTGTGGGTTTCGGCATAATACAGCTGCTATTCGGTGCATTCATGTTCTATGCAACTTTTGCAATACTTACGGCGATGATAATGATAATGGGCATATATCTTATATTCACAGGGATAATGTTCGCTGTCTCTTCGCTGATGTTCCCTGGAATAAAGAAGGAGAAATAACTGCCGATGATACCGCTTTCAACAAGGATGCGTCCGGAAACACTTGAAGGATTCGTGGGCCAGACACATTTCATGTATCCTGGATCGCTTCTTTATAATGCCATAAAAAACAAAACTTTTGATTCCGCCGTTTTTTTCGGTCCGTCAGGCACAGGGAAAACCACGCTGGCCAGGATAGTGGCCAGGGAGATGGATTCTGATTTCATGGAGATAAATGCTTCGACCACAGGAATAAAGGAACTGAAGCAGATAATCGAAAACGCGAAGGTCAAATTTTTCGGCCTGCAGAAGGAAACGACATATCTTTACGTGGATGAATTCCATCGCTGGAACAAGCTGCAGCAGGATGCCCTTCTCAAGGCTCTGGAAGAAGGTATGCTGCGTTTTATCGGCAGTACGACAGAAAATCCTTATTTCGCCATAAACAACGCTGTACTGAGCCGTGTGAGGAGCATATATGAATTTCACCGGCTTACTTCTGAAGAAATACTGAAGATAATCAGAAGAGCTTTGGGAGATGAGGAAAAAGGCTTTGGCAGAATGGATATCAGATATGAGGAAAAGGCACTGGAAGCACTGGCCGATATGAGCTCGGGAGATGCACGCATAGCCTTGGATACCCTTGGATTCGTTATAGACAACCTGAAGGAGGGATCTGTGATCAATACGTCCATAATCGGCGAAGCAATGCAGAGACGTACGGTTTTTTATGATAAAAGCGAAGACCGGTATAATCTTCTTTCCGCTCTTCAGAAATCCATAAGGGGGAGCGACCCGGATGCGGCGCTGCATTATCTTGCCAGACTCATAGAAGGCGGAGCAGATGAAATGATGATAGGCAGACGCCTGATGGTCATAGCCAGCGAAGATGTGGGGATGGCATATCCGAATGCGGTAGCCATAGTAACAGCATGCGTGCAGGCAGCCCGTATGGTGGGTTTCCCCGAAGCGAGGATAAACCTTGCAGAAGCTGCAGTACTGCTGGCTTCGTGCCCTAAATCGAACCGGGCTTACATTGCCTATGAAGCTGCGGCGCAGGATCTGAAAAAAAGAAAGACAGAGGATGTGCCTCCGCATCTCATGGATTCACACTACAGCGGGGCCAAAGACAGGGGCATAGGCAAAGGGTACAGATATCCTCATGATTACGGCGGCTATGTGGATCAGCAGTATCTGCCGGATGACCTTTTCAGGGAAGGCGTCAGATATTACGAACCGACAGATAACGGCAATGAGGCATCTTTTAAAAAATATCTCGAGAGCCTGAAAAAAAACGGTGCTTCCAGCACTGGGAAAAATAAAGAAAGAGTAGTGAAAAAAAAGTGATAAATGTGATCAGAGCTCCTCATTCCGGTTTCTGTTTCGGAGTGAAGCAGGCTATAGAAAAAGCGGAAGCAGCTGCTCTCAGAAGCGACAGCGTGGATATATACACATGCGGGCCTCTTATACATAACAGGACCGTTACGGAGAGTCTGAGGAAAAAAGGGATAAATATGGTCCTGAAGCCTTCGGATGCGGAAAAAGGTTCTGTGATCATAGTCAGGTCTCACGGCGAACCTGAATCGTTTTATTCGGAAGCTGCAGCAAGAGGACTTGAAATAATAGATGCGACATGCCCGTTCGTGCAGAGAATACATGAACTTGTGAAGGATGCTTACGAAGCGGGAAGGCAGATAATCATAGTGGGGGACAAAGATCATCCTGAAGTGATAGGTGTGAACGGCTGGTGCGGAGGCAGTGCAGTGATACTGGGATCCGCAGATGAAACAGAGACGCTGGATACAGAAAAGCTTATAGAAAAATCTGTACTTGCAGTGGCTCAGACCACGATCCGGAAAGAAATTTTTGATGAAGTGATCAGGAAACTTCGTGAAGCCGGAATCGATCCCGAAGTGAAAAACACCATATGCAGTGCCACTTCTGAAAGACAGAAAGGCTGTTCGCAGACGGCGGAAAAAGCAGAAATAATGCTTATTGTCGGTGATAAAAACAGTTCAAATACGTTAAAACTTTACGAAATTGCAAAAAAACGCTGCAAAAACACCTATTTTGTGGAGAATATAAGAGATTTACCATTGAAAGAAATACAAAAATATAATAGAATAGGTCTTGCGGCGGGTGCTTCGACACCTGAAAGCGCGATTAAGGAGGTTATTTCTAAAATGAGTGACAACATCACTGACAAAAATGAAATGAGCATGCAGGACTTTATGGATGATATAGATAAGTCCTTGAGGTTGCCCCACGGCGGCGAGATGGTGACCGGCAAAGTTCATCAGGTTACAGAAAAAGAGATCATCGTTAATCTCGGCTGTAAAAAAGACGGGATAATTCCCCTCGAAGAAATTACATTGGAAGGAGACCAGAAGCTATCTGATCTGTATAGCGAGGGCGATGAGATCCAGGCTAAAGTTCTGAAAACAGATGACGGCGACGGCAGTATCCTGCTTTCCAAGAAAAAGCTTGAAGCCGGCGAACACTGGGAAGAAATCAACGAAGCTCTTGAAAATAAGACATTGATAGATGTTGATGTTATCAGACAGGTAAACGGCGGCGTGATTGCTGCGTACAAGGAAGTACAGGGATTCATACCCCTTTCTCAGCTTTCCGACAGGTTCGTTGAGGATTCTTCCGTTTTCGTAGGCCAGACGCTGACTGTAAGAGTCTCCAGAGTCGACCAGCGACGAGGCAGAGCCGTATTTTCCCATAAGGCATATCTCAATGAAGAGCGTCAGAAGCTTATCGAAGAGATATGGGAGAGCATTCATGTGGATGATATAGTCGAAGGTACTGTAATGAGATTCACTGATTACGGTGCATTCGTGGATATCGGCGGAGTTGACGGTCTTCTGCATATATCTGAGATCTCCTGGGGCAAATTGAAGCACCCTCAGGACGTCCTCCAGATAGGTCAGAAGATCAACGTAAAAGTCCTTTCGATGAACAGCGAGAAGGGAAAGATCTCGCTGGGACTGAAACAGACGCAGCCTGAACCCTGGAGTGTAATAGATGAAAATTACAGGACGGGTCAGGTAGTCAAGGGCAAGGTGGTACAGATCAAGGAATACGGATGTTTCGTAGAACTTGAACCAGGGCTTGACGGACTGGTACACATTTCTGAGGTAAGCCACAAAAGAGTGGGCAACATAAATGATGAACTGTCCGTGGGCGATGAAGTTTCAGCCAAGATACTTGAGATAGACAAAGACAGGAAACGTATAAGTCTCAGCATCAAGGAAACTCTTGAGCCGCCTGTTTTCGAGGATGAAAAGCCAAAGGATGCACCGGCGGAAGAACCGGAGGCACCTGAGGAAACATCGGATGAACAGTCTGCGCCGGAAGAATCAGAGGCTCAGACATCAGATGAAGATCAGAATCAGGAAGAGGCCGGATCCGAAGAAAAGACTGAAGAATGATCATGATATGATACAGATAAAAAAGAGAACCGGCGGCGGCGGTTCTCTTTTCGTTATGCGTAAAATATGTTCTTATTGAGAAAGCCGGATCAGTTCCCTGGCCGATTCGATCGAAATGTCCGAAACATTGGTTCCGGATATGAGTCTGGCTATCTCCTCGATCTTCTCCTTTTCGGAGAGATGACGTATTGTGGTATATGTATGGCTGGCATCGTTTGTTTTCTCTATGCGGAAATTATGATTGCCGCATGCGGCAATCTGCGGAAGGTGAGTGATAGAGATGACCTGATGCTTTTCTGATATTTCTATGAGTTTTTTGCCTACGATGCTGGCTGTAAGGCCGCTTATGCCGCTGTCTATTTCGTCAAAGACCATTGTGGGGATATCGTCATAATCGCCTATGACAGTCTTGAAAGCAAGCATTATTCTGGACATTTCTCCTCCCGATGCGATTTTTGACAGGGGCTTGAATTCAGAACCTTTATTGGTCCTGATAAGGAATTCGATACTGTCCTTCCCGTTATGTGTATATCTCTGAAGATCTCTGAGGGAGACGCGTATCTCGGCATCGTTGAAGTTAAGATCGTTGAGTTCTTTGTTTATTTTCTCTTCCAGAGTTGATGAGGCAGCCTTCCTGAGGCCTGTAAGTCTGGCAGATTCTTCCTTAAGCATTTCCTCTATTCTTATTTTTTCGATCTCAAGGCTCTCCACGCTCATATCGGCGTCTTCGAGTTTTGCAAGATCGTGTTCAAGACGGGAAGCATGATCAAGGATCTCGTCGGGCGTGTTTCCGTATTTTCTTTTAAGACTGTCTATGAAATCTGCCCTCGAAGTAAGTTCATCAAGGTCTCCCGCGGAGAATACGACCCGGTCTTTTGCGTTGCGCAGACGTGTGCAGATATCTTCTATCCTGTAATATATATCATAAAATTCATTTTCGAGATCTGAAGCTTCTTTGTAATACGGGGCTATTTCCTTCAGTACTTTCTGTATGCGTATAAGGCTCTCCATAGTGGAGTTGTCCTCTGATTTTGTCATGTTGTAGGCCATTTCCATGTTGCGGCTTATTTTTTCTTTGTTCCTGAGAGATTCAAGCTGTTCCTGTATGGCGACATCCTCGCCGGAGACCAGGTTTGCATCGCGTATTTCTTTAAGTTCATACTCCATGTATTCTTTTCTGCGTGCATTGTCTCTGTTGCTGTTTTTTATTTCATCAAGCCTTTTTGAAATGCTTACATAGCTGTCGAAAAGCTCAGATACCCTTTTTTTAGTAGTGAGTATGGATTCCTTCTCATAGGAATCGATCAGCTTTATATGGCTGGAAGGGTCGAGCAGAGACTGATGTGCATACTGGCCGTGAACATCGGTGATTTTCTGGCAGTATTCGTTGAGCTGTGCCAGAGAAACGATCTCACCGTCGATCCGGCAGAGACTTTTACCTTCTGCGGTAAGTTCGCGGGTGATGACAGTCTCCTCATTTATATGGCTGGCTACCATCTGGACCACGGCCTTATCGCAGCCTGTGCGTACATAAGTCCTGTCGGCACGGCTGCCGAGGGCCATGTTCATGGCCTCGATTATTATGGATTTGCCGGCTCCGGTCTCGCCGGTTATTATATTCAGACCTTTATAAAAATCCACTTCGATATTATTTATTATAGCAAAGTCTTTTATGCTAAGATGAGTTATCATGTTCCACCTCGTTCAATGCTGATATTATTTAAGAAATTCCTGAAATTCTCCTATCAGGGCAGGAATGTTCTGCGGCTCGTCGACTATTATCATTATCGTGTTGTCTCCTGCAACGGAGCCGACGATATGGGGAAGGCTCAGGCAGTCTATAGCTTCGCCTGCAGCAGGCCCGCAGCCTGAGAGCGTTTTTACTACTATTATATTGCCGGCAGAATCCACAGATTTGATGGTTTCCCTGAATATCTTGACGAATCTTTCCGAAATGGGCTGGTCTGTGTTGCTGCTTACAGAATATTTATATTTACCTGACGGAGAGAGGGTCTTGATCAGCTGGAGCTCTTTTATATCTCTGGATACAGTAGCCTGAGTGACTGCATATCCGGCATCCTTCAGAAGCTGGCAGAGCCTTTCCTGTGTTTCCACTTCCTGTGTCTGTATAAGATCCAGGACTTTGTTCTGTCTAGAGTATCTCATCAAATTCTCCTTTCAGAAGATGTCTGTTTTTACAAAATCCTTTATAATTATACCATTGTTGCATGAAAGATTTCAAGAAGCAATATGTCTGCCCGTATAGACAAACATATGTTTGTATGCTATAATCTACGAAACAGAAACAGGAGCGTATAAATGAAGATACTTGGCATCGATCCGGGATATGCGATAATGGGTTACGGTATACTCGAAATGAAGGGAAATCATTTCGACCTCTGCCGTTACGGTGCGGTGACTACGAGCTCCGGCACGGATATGCCGGAGAGGCTCAAACATGTCTATGCGTCTCTTATGGAAATAATAGCAGAGTACGAGCCGGAAGCTGCGGCCGTGGAAGAACTGTTTTTCAATACGAATTCGAAAACTGCCATACTTGTAGGCCAGGCCAGGGGCGCGGCGATCCTTGCATGCGTGAATTCCGGAATACCTGTAAGCGAATATACACCGCTTCAGATAAAGCAGGCGCTCACAGGAAACGGAAGAGCTGATAAGAAACAGGTACAGTTCATGGTAAAAAGTATACTGAATCTAAGCGAGACTCCTCAGCCCGATGATGCTGCTGATGCTCTTGCGGCGGCAGTGTGCCACGGACATTCGGCATCGGCATGCAGAAGAGTGCAGAATGCAATCAAAAACGCAAAGTGATACCGCGAAACAGGAGGGAAAGCATGCTGTATTATATAAAGGGGACGCTTGCAATGAGAAAGGAAAGTTCTCTTATCATAGAGAACGGAGGGACAGGATATGAGATATCTGTGCCTGCCGGAAGCGAACTTTATTCCGCTGCCGAGGGCAGGGAAGTCACAGTATTCACATATATGGCAGTAAGGGACGACGATATAAGCCTTTACGGGTTTGACGACGAAGCTTCTCTCAGCCTTTTCAAAAAGCTGATAACCGTCAACGGGGTGGGCGCCAGAGCGGCGCTGGCCATATTGTCCGCAGTACCGTATGATGAGATAAGGAAAGCAGTCATATTCGGGGATGCGGATATGCTGACCAGAGCTCCCGGAATAGGGAAGAAGACGGCCCAGCGAATAATACTGGATCTCAAGGATAAATTAGGAAATATCGATGTCTCCGGGAATAAGGGGCATGCCGCGGAAGCGGATCTTTCCGGTGATGAAAAGACAGAGGCGCTCAACGCTCTGGTTTCTTTGGGATATTCCAGAAGCGAAGCTGCAACGGCTCTGATTGGCATAAGCGAAGAAGGCCTTAAGGCTGAGGATTATATAAGAACGGCTTTGAAAAGGATATAAAAAAAGGCTGCGCAGGCAGGCAAGGGTGAAAAATGGAAGAAGAAAAAGCAAGAATAACCGCATCCGGAGCAGATGAGCATGAGGAGACTGCAGAACTGACTCTCAGACCTCAGAATCTTGAGGATTATGTGGGACAGAAGACGGTGACCGACAATCTCAAAGTGTTCATACAGGCTGCAAAAAAGAGAAACGAACCGCTGGATCACGTTCTTTTTTACGGACCGCCCGGACTGGGCAAGACGACTCTGGCAGGGATAATATCCAACGAACTCGGGGTCGATATAAGGATAACTTCCGGCCCGGCAATAGAACGTGCAGGTGATCTTGCAGCAATACTGACGAACCTGAATGAGAACGATGTTCTTTTCATAGATGAGATACACAGGCTGAACAGATCTGTAGAGGAAGTCCTTTATTCCGCAATGGAAGATTTCGCACTGGATATAATAATAGGGAAAGGACCGTCTGCCCGTTCCATCAGACTGGATCTTTCGCGTTTCACGCTTATAGGAGCCACCACAAGAGCCGGCAGCCTGTCCGCGCCGCTGCGGGATCGTTTCGGAGTGGTATGCAAATTCGAAAATTATTCCCCGGACGAACTGAAAAAAATAGCTTCACGTTCTGCAGGCATTCTGGATGTCCGGATAGATGACGAAAGTCTTACGGAAATCTCCAGACGTTCCAGGGGGACTCCCAGAGTAGTGAACCGCCTTCTTAAGCGCGTGAGGGATTTCGCACAGGTAAAGGGAAACGGAATCATAGATATGGATATAACAAGTACGGCTCTGGAAGCCATGGGTGTGGATCACATGGGGCTGGAAAATCTTGACAGAGAGATAATAAGAATGATAATAGACAGATTCGGCGGCGGTCCTGTGGGGATAGATACCATAGCTGCTGCCATAGGCGAAGAAAAAGTGACTATAGAGGATGTCTACGAACCTTATCTGATACAGGCAGGGTTCCTTCACCGTACTCAGAAGGGACGCATGGTATCGGAAATGGCATACAGACATCTGGGCCTTGAGCCTGACGGCGGATTCGGACCGGAAGAGGAGGACTCATGCAGGTAAACGACTTTGACTACGAACTTCCGGCAGAACTGATAGCCCAGCAGCCGACAGACAGAAGAGACGCTTCCAGGCTGCTGGTGGCAGACAGGGAAAACGGCAGAATATATCACAGACATTTTTACGACATACTTGATTATCTCGAACCAGGCGACTGCCTGGTAATGAACGATTCCAAGGTCATACCGGCAAGACTTTTCGGCATCAGAGAAACGACAGGCGCAAAAGTGGAATTCCTGCTGATAAAAAGGAAAAAAAATGATATCTGGGAAGTGATGGTAAGACCTGGGAAAAAGGTCAAGCCGGGCGATACCATAAAGTTTGCGGATGATTTCAAGGCGAATGTACTGGAATTCGGACCCGGCGGCACAAGGATCGTGGAGTTCGGATATGAAGGTATATTCATGGAGAGACTGGAGGAACTCGGAAGGATGCCTCTGCCTCCGTACATAGACCGTCCGGCAGAGGAAAAGGACAGGGAACGGTATCAAACTGTTTACTGCAGGGAAGAGGGTTCGGTGGCCGCTCCCACAGCAGGTCTGCATTTCACCCGTGAGATCCTGGAAAAAGCCAGGCAGAAGGGGGTAAAACTGGCCTATGTCACTCTTCATGTAGGCATAGGCACTTTTCGTCCGGTAAAAAGCGAGAAAGTGGAAGATCATCAGATGCATTTTGAGGAATATTCCATCGACGGTGAAGAAGCAGAGACTATAAACGAAACTCTGTCGTCGGAACACAGACTTATAGCTGTAGGCACTACTTCAGTCAGGACACTGGAAAGCGCTGCCGTGGAGACTTCTGAAGGATACAGGGTAGCACCGGGATCCGGAAATACCGGCATATTCATATATCCCGGGTACAGGTTCAAAATAATAGACAGGCTGATAACCAATTTCCATCTTCCGAAGTCAACGCTGCTCATGCTGGTATCCGCATTTTATACTAGGGAAGATATCCTGCGTATATATGAGGAAGCCGTCTCGGAACGATACAGATTTTTCAGTTACGGGGATGCTATGCTGATATTATGATCTTGGAGAGGTTTTGAAATGAAGGAAGCAGTCACATACAGATTACTTAAGAAAGACCACCTTACCAGAGCCCGCCGGGGTGTGCTGGAGACTCCTCACGGCACTGTGCAGACACCGGTATTCATGCCGGTAGGCACTGCGGCCACAGTAAAGGCGATGAGACCTGAGGAAGTGAAGGAACTGGGTGCAGAGATAATACTCAGCAATACATATCATCTTTACCTGAGACCCGGTCATGAAATAATAAAAGAAGCCGGCGGACTTCACCGTTTCATGAACTGGAACGGGCCCATACTCACGGACAGCGGCGGATATCAGGTCTTCAGTCTGGGGGATCTGCGGAAGATAAGCGAGGACGGAGCGGAATTCCGCTCTCATATTGACGGTTCGTATCACATGCTCAGTCCGGAAAAGTCGGTTGAGATACAGACTGCGCTCGGATCGGATATAATGATGGCATTCGACGAATGTACACCTTATCCTGCGGACAGGGAATATGTGAAGCAGTCTCTGGAACGTACGTCAAGATGGCTGGCACGCTGCAGAGACGCACATAAGAATACTGAAAAACAGTCGCTCTTCGGCATAATGCAGGGCGGGATGTATCATGATCTGCGGAAGCAGAGCGCGCAGGAAATAGTAAAAATGGATCTTCCGGGATATGCTATAGGAGGTCTCAGCGTGGGCGAGCCCAGGGAGCTTATGTGCGAGATCCTGGACGGATGCGTGGATCTTCTGCCTGAGGACAGGGCGAGATATCTTATGGGAGTCGGGACTCCGGATTATCTTTTCGAAGGAGTGGAAAGAGGCGTGGACATGTTCGACTGCGTGCTGCCTACCAGGATCGCGAGAAACGGGACCGCACTGACATCGCACGGACAGATCAACATAAAGAACGCGAAATTCACCAGGGATTTTACTCCGCTGGATCCCGAATGTGACTGTTATACATGCAGAAATTACAGCAGAGCCTATCTCAGGCATCTTTTCAAAGCCGGTGAGATACTTTCATCCATGCTGCTTTCGAATCATAACCTGTATTTTCTGGTAAAGATCATGGAGAACATAAGGAAAGCCATAGAAGAAGACCGGTTTTCAGCTTATAAAAATGAGTTTTACGAAAAGTACGGTTTCGGAAAATAGGTATATACTTTAAATGAAAGAGAACAGAGAAATGGTTGAAAAATGCGTACACAGCGATTTTTGCGGAGGCTGTGCATATCAGGGTCTTTCATATGAGGAACAGCTGGACAGGAAGGACCGCCAGGTCACGGAAGCTCTCGACAACAAAAAGGTGCGGTGCAGCAACAGAGAATTCATAGAGGGATGCACCGAGCATTACAGATACAGGAGCAAGATGGAGTACACCTTCGGCGATATGGAGAAAGACGGTCCCCTTACACTGGGGATGCATCAGAAGGGCAGGTTCATGTCTGTGGTGACAGTGGACAGGTGCATGCTGGCAGATGAAGATTTCAACAGGATACTGCGGGGGGTGCTGGATTTCTGTGTCGCAAAAGGCTACCCGAGGTATCATAAAAAGACTCACAGAGGCTTTCTGAGGCATCTGGTCATAAGGAAAGGCCATAATACTGAAGAACTTCTGATCAATCTTGTGACATCCAGTCAGACTCCGGAAGGATTCAGCGACGACGAATTCCTCGGGCTGATCATGGGACTCGGACTCGAAAACGACATCGCCGGGGTCCTGCATACGATCAACGACAGCTTTTCCGATGCTGTCAAGTGCGATAAAATGAATGTGCTTTACGGCCGGGACTATTATACCGAAAAGATACTGGATCTGGACTTCAGAGTCAGTGCGTTTTCTTTTTTCCAGACAAATGTCGAAGCAGCGGAAAGACTGTATTCTCAGGCTGCAGATCTTATAAAGGATCTTGACGGCAAGACGGTCTTCGATCTTTTCTGCGGTACAGGTACCATAACTCAGATACTTGCGCGAAGGGCCGGAAAGGCTGTGGGCGTGGAAATAGTGCCTGAAGCTGTGGAGGCTGCAGGGAAAAACGCTGCGCTCAACGGTCTGGACAACTGCCGTTTCATCTGCGGTGATGTTTTTGAAGTGCTGGAAAGCCTGGATGAAAAGCCCGATGTAATATGCGTCGATCCTCCCAGAGGAGGAATACGGCCGAATGCGCTGGATAAAATAATCAGCTACGGCGTAGACGAGATATTATATATATCATGCAATCCCAAAAGCCTGGCCGACAATCTTTTTTATCTGCAGTATTACGGTTATGAAGCTGCCTATATCAAACCTTTCGACAATTTTCCCTGGACATCGCATATCGAGTGCGCGACATTGATAACTAAGGACAGAAAGCGGAGGTAGTTATGTCAAACAGTTACAAATTAATCGACGAAAAAACATGGGACAGAGCTATGCATTGTGCGGTGTTCAGGAATAGTGCGGAGCCTGCGTTCTGTGTGACCTTTGAGGCCGATATAACGAAATTCAGAAAGAAGATCAAAGAGCAGGGGCTGTCTTTCACCATGGCAATGGTCTATGCAGTCTGCAAGTGTGCAAATGAAATAGAGGCATTTCGTTACAGATTCATGGACGGAAATGTAGTGATTTTTGACAGGATCGATACGGCATTCACTTATCTGAACAAAGACACCGGCCTGTTCAAGGTAGTAAACGTTCCAATGAAAGACAATATGGCCGATTACTGCCGGATCGCCGCGAAAACAGCTGAAGAGCAGAAGGCATACTTTACAGGGCCTCTTGGAAATGACGTATTCCAGTGCTCTCCATTGCCTTGGGTAACCTATACACATATTTCCCATACAAACTCGGGCAGGAAAGATAATGCAACGCCACTGTTCGACTGGGGCAGATATCATGAGAAGGACGGAATGATCATGATCCCGATTTCCGTTCAGGCCCATCATTCATTCTTGGATGGCATCCATGTCGGGCAACTGGTTGACAAGCTGCAGCAGTTCTTTGACGGATGTCAGGACTGACGGCTGCATGGGTTTTGTCTGAAAACAGTCTCCTGGCATCTTGCATATTGTGAATCCAAACCGGATAGTGTATGATACTATCAAGGAGAATTCAATCATGAGAACGAAAATTTCAGTCATCATATCAGCCGGCAGCAAAGGAAGGAATATTGAAAAAACTATTCAGTCTTTAAGGGAACAGACCCTTGAGGATTTTGAAGCGATAATCGTTAACAGCGGATCGGACGACCGTTCGAAGGATATTATCTGTCAGTACTGCGACCAGGATAAAAGATTCATTTTTATAGATAAAGATGATATGGATACAGGAGCAGCATTCAATGCAGGCATAGAGGCTGCAGGCGGAGAATATCTGATTTTTTTTGAAGAAGGCGATCGTGTTTATCCTGACGCTCTTATGACAATGTACAAAACGATGAGGAATGAAATGGCCGACGCGGCGATCGGACGTACGGAGATCGCTTACGGTCAGGATGTATGCGTGTCACAGGCAGCGGACAGACTTTCGCGAAAATCTGAAATAGACAGATATGACAGAGACCTGAACTGGCTCATATCGCCATGCAGTTTGATTTTCCGGCGAAATACGATCATTCGGCATGAGCTTGGATTCGGCGGGCCGGAAGATGCAGACAGCGCATTGTTCGTGCTGAGGTTTGCGGAAACTGCCGACCGGATCGCCGGATGTGACATTCTGGTATGCAGACATACCATGCGGTCATGCATGCCGGACGGCACTGGCGTCATGGAAGACCTGAAAGACATGGCTGAAAGATTCGACCGGATCACAGAGCATATGGATGCCCGGATGGCTGAAGACGAGAAAAAAATATCAGACAGGCCCGGATATGATCCTATGGAACTGAAAGAAGCGCAGCTGAAGCATGCGATATACAGGTCAGATCTTTTCAGGCGTTATGCCGATATACTCCTGAACCGGTACTACAGACATACCTGGCTTTTCGGCGAAGACATCGCTGAATACATCGAAAAGGCGATATACGGGTACAGAGCCCGGATGCTACCGTCTGACTGGCAGTCTCTCTGCGATGACAACAGTGACCTGAGGCTGGAAAAAGACGGGCTCATGTCCAAAGAAGAACTGGCGGAGGATCCACTGCTGTCGGTGGTAATCACAAACAGTATCAGTGATAAAGAACTGGAAAAAGTCCTTCAGGGTTATTACGGGCAGATCATGCCGGCATTTGAGATCCTTGCGGATGAACGTCTGAGAGAAGCTGCAGATGAGAAATATGATTCGTTTCCGAATCTCAGATATGTAAGATCTGAAAAAAACATCAGAAAATTCAAAGGAAAATGCCTGTCGGCAGCATCCGGCAAATATATAATGTTTATCGATAAAGGCATGACGCCTTCGGAACGCATAATAAAAAACATGTACGAAACCATGGAGAGCGGCAATTATGCGTTCGTCACTTCCGGTATAGCAGACATTCGTGCCCACCGCACAGTATTTATAAATGAACTGACTGTTGTAAAGGGATGGTCGCCTTATAATAAGCTGGACTGGATGTGGGGAAATAAAATGTTCAGGATCAAGACACTGAACGCAAAAAAAGTTCTGTTTACCGACGACCCGGCAAAAGATATATACAGGCTGTATGATAATTCCGGATATTCCAAAATAAGCAATTTGGGATTCACTCCCTCATTCAAACAGGCTGATTTGATGAAGAACGTAAGAAGCATACCGGTGAGACTGTTATATCCGTGTAAACTCAGATCGGAAGAAAGACGGCTGAAGAAACTTGAAAAATGGAACACACCGGTGGTGACTCACAGAGAAAAAATAAAAAAGCTCAAAAACAGATATAAAAAAAGGATATACAAATTTCTTTCGCTTAAAATAATATTTCCTGCCCAGTACAAAAAATATTCCAGGGCACCTGTTGAAAACAAAGTGATATTCGTGGAACCCAGACTGGATTATATAAGCAACAGTCTTCAGCCGCTCCATGAGGCATTCGAAAAACATGAAGGAATAGAAGTAAAAGATCATTTCCTCGCGCATGAATTCGGCAGATACAGACTTCAGTACAAGAGAACTATGGAATTTATGAAGGATCTCGCCACCGCAAAATATGCCTTCATGGCAGAGGCCAACGATACTATGGGCGGATTCAGAAAAAGAAATGAAACGAAAGTGGTCCAGGTATGGCATGGCTGCGGCGCTTTCAAAAAATTCGGCTTCGGAACTGCAGATCTGCTTTTCGGAGGAACTATGAAGGAACAGAAAAAATATCCCATGTATGCAAACTACGACCTCGTTACCGTAAGCAGTCCGGAAGTCGTATGGGCTTATGAACAGTCGATGGGGATAGACCATGACAGCGGTATAGTAAGGCCTCTGGGTATAAGCAGGACAGATATGTTTTATGATGACGAAATAAGAAAGGATTCCGAACGAAAATTCGAAGAACTGGTCCCTGAAAGGAACGGCAGAAAAATAATCCTGTATGCGCCTACATTCAGAGGCAGAGTATCAAGGGCATATGCTCCCGATACTCTGGATATAGAAGCATTTGCTGAAAAATTCGGGGAAGATTATATATTAGTGACCAAGCATCATCCCGTAGTTCGCGAACTGCCGGAGATACCGGTCGCATGCAGGGATTTTGCTTTTGACTTTACCCGCAGCGGGATGGATATAAATGAACTGCTCATGATTTCTGACATATGTATATCAGATTATTCATCGCTGGTATTCGAATATTCGCTGACTGAAAGACCTGTGATATTTTTTGCATATGATCTTGAGGATTATAATGACTGGCGAGGGTTCTATTATGACTACGATCAGCTGACGCCCGGACCTGTATATACCACAAATGAAGAAATGATAGATTACATCGCAAATATAGATGAACGATTCGATATACAGAAAGTAAGGGATTTCAGGAATAAATTCATGTCTTCATGCGACGGCCATGCCACTGAACGTGTGATGGATTTCGTATCTGGAAATGACGGAGAGTATGATGAATAGCATCATTACAGGACGAATGACAAGACTGATAACCGCAGCGCTTTTTTCTGCAGTAAACAGGATACTTATCATTTTTAAGAAGGTTGATCCAGGAAAAGTGTTTTTCGTTTCTGATGTCAGGGAAGAGATCGGCGGCAATATGGAATTCATATATCGCTGGCTGTCAGAGGATGATTATGATATAGTGACGGATTTCAGGGCGGACCGCCGCATAAGGAGGTCCTTCAGGCAGTACTTCCGGCTTATATATAACATGACTACATGTCACTATATGCTGCTTGAGGATTATTTCAGATACACATCATATATGAAAGTCAGGAAAGGACAGGAGATCGTTCAGCTGTGGCACGGGGCCGGAGCATATAAAAAATTCGGGTTCAGCAGAATGAACGGCAATGAGAACATCAGGATACATAAGGGCTACAGGAAATATTCGAAGGCTATAGTCAGCGCTGAGTCCATAAGGAAGTGCTATGCAGAAGCTTTCGGGATAACGCCGGACAAGGTACGGCCCACAGGGATACCGCGTACAGATATTTTTTTCGACGAAGATTATAAAAAAAGAAAAAAAGCGGAGATATATGAGCTGTATCCTTACCTCATGGGGAAAAAAGTGATTCTTTTTGCTCCTACATACAGAGGCCTCAGAGCAGATGATGCCGCTTATGATTTCGACAGGATAGTCCCGGAGAAGTTCTTCCGTGAGCTTTCCGACGAATATGTCTTTGTTTTCAAATGGCATCCGGCTACATACAATAACCTCAGGGCAGAAGAGAAAAACGCTTATGAACCTGAAGAATACCGGGACTTTTTTCATGATCTTTCACAGATCAGAGATATAAACGACCTGCTGCTTGTGACAGACGTGCTCATAACAGATTATTCTTCGGTAATTTTTGATTATCTGCTAGTTGACAGACCTGTGGTATATTATATATATGACAGGGAAGATTACGAAAACGGAAGAGGTCTTTATTTCGATTTCGACACTTATGTATACGGCCGCGTGGCACGTACGCAGGATCAGCTGGTCGAGGCTGTGAAAGCCGGCGATATGTGTGAGGAAAAACGCAGTGCATTCAGGAATATGTTCATGTCCGCATGCGACGGGAATTCCACTGAGAGGACCTGCCGATGGATCTTCGGCAGCCGGCAGGAAACAGCGGACGAAAAAGAACGGCGAAACGGATCTGCTTTATAGTGAAGGAGAGAGCATATGAAAAATTATCTTATGAGAGCTGCGGCAAGCCCGTTTGAAAATCCTGAACATATAGATGCCATATCGAAGAATCTGATCAACGGCAATACAGGCAATCTGGTTTTTACCCACAGTATCTCAAGGGCGCTGATGCTGGAAGACGTGAATATCGATTATATGAAGACAGATCATTTCCTGAGCGAAGAGGAGGCCGAAAAGATAAACAGCCGGTATGACTGCTTTATCATTCCTCTTGCAAACGCCCTGAGACCGGATTTCGTGCATGAGCTCCGATATCTGACTGATATGGTCAGCAGACTGGATATGCCGTGCATAGTAATAGGCATAGGGTTCCAGGGTAAGATCGACAGTACGATGAACCAGTCATATCCGTGGGATGACGCATCCCGCCGCTTTATCTCAGCTGTCCTCGAAAAGTCGTCGGTGGTAGGTCTCAGGGGCGAGATGACTGCAAAATATCTGGAGCACCTGGGATTTGAAAGAGAACACGATTTTACAGTTATAGGTTGCCCTTCCATGTACCTGTACGGGGAAGACCTTCCGCATCCGAAACCTCTCGATCTCAGTCCGGGATCCCGGATAAACCTCAACTGCAAAGTGGTGCTGCCGCAGAAAATACATGATTATATGCATGGGATATGCGAAATGATCCCTGATCATTATTATATACCTCAGAACACATATGAACTCAAAACCGTTTATTCCGGTATCCCGTTGAAATATACGAAAAAACTGAACAGCATACCGGAACATTATCCTATGGATATGACTCACAGGTTATATAAGGAAAACAGAATATGCGGTTTTGTTTCTGCAGAAAGCTGGATGAAATTTCTGGCTAAGGGAGACATGAATTTCGGCACAAGGATACATGGAAATATTGCAGGAATACTTGCCGGCGTGCCTGTTTTTGTCGTAGCGCCTGACAGCAGGGTCCTTGAACTGTCGGAGTATCATAATATCCCTCATACGACGATCGGTGAACTGGATACTGACAGGAATATATTTGAGCTGACTCAGGACATCGATTATGATCAGATACAGACAGGTCATAAAGAGAGATTCCGGCATTATCTGAAGTTCATGAACGACAACGGACTTGATACGATATTCAACAAAGAAGTCAAAAGGATCCCCTTTGATGAGAAGATCAGCGATATAGATTTTCTCGGACCGATAATGTCTTTCGATACTTTTTCCTCTGAAAGGCAGATAAAAGCAATGCATATCTGGACGGAAGAACTGGACAAGGTATCTTCGGAGCGTGACAAACTCCGGAGCAGGAACGAAAAGCTTCGTTACGAAGTGAGACATCCGGCAAAAATGATAATCAGATACGGCATGAAAAAAATTAAAGGCACTAAGGAAAAAAGCTGACATAAGCTGTAACATATGAATCTCTGATTTGATTTCTTAAATGATGCTAAGAATATATGAGCATCCTGAAAAGGAGGTTGTTATGGAGAAGATATCGGAAAAACTCAGCCGTTTTCTGCAACTGCGGGACAAGGAAAAAGCCGTGGGATATGTCCTTGATATCCTGCGCCGCGGAGAGACAGACGTCATAGAGTTTTACAGCGATATCCTTACGCCGCTCCTCAACGGGACAGAGTGCATAATGAAGGACGAAAAGATCTGCATATGGCAGGAGCATGTAAGGACTGCCATAGTAAGGACCATCGTAGAGTGCTGCTATCCGTATGTGATAGAGAAAAGAAACGAACTGAATATGCCGAAACGCGGGACCGCGGCAGTCCTGTGCCCTCCGGATGAAGCACATGATCTGGGAGCCAGGATAGCTGCGGATTTTTTTGTGATAGCGGGATATGATACCATATTCACAGGCAGCTGCACTCCTTACCGGGATTTTTGCAATGCCTTACGTGCTGTAAAACCGGATATAGCAGCTATAAGCATAAGCAATTATTATAATCTGGTGGGCGCAAAGAAGATGATCGAAGAGATCAGAAGAGAGGCAGGCCCCGGACTTAGGATAGTTTCGGGCGGAAACGCATTTATTTGCGACAGACAGAAAAAGATAGAATCCATAGGAGCCGATCTTTATGTGGAAAAATACGAAGATATAATGAAACTGGATCAGTGAGGTGACATTATGAGACTTTGTATGCATATCGCCCTCAGATTCCTGAAGTCTGGAAGAGGGCAGACATTCCTTATAATTCTGGGCATAGCTATAGGCGTATCGGTGCAGATATTCATAGGTTCTCTGATACAGGGACTGCAGAAAGATCTTGTAGACAAGACCATCGGGAATTCTTCACAGATAACCGTTTATTCCAGGGACGGCGGACTTATAGGAGATTACCGCAAAACAGGAGAGACCGCAGAGGCTTCAGATGCAGATGTAAGATCTGTCTCTTTTGCACTGGACAATACTTCTTTTATGGAATATGGAGGGGATTCACAGTCGCTGCTGATAAGAGGCCTTTCGCTTGAAAGGGCAGAAGGCATTTATCATCTGGGCAGCCGCATGAAGGAAGGTTCTCTTCCGGCAGGTGACGATGAGATCATCCTCGGCACTGATCTTAAGAAGGAATACGGGATGAATCTCGGAGATAAAGTTAAGATAACCACCACGGGCCGGAAAACAGCATATTGCAAAGTTACCGGCTTCTTTGACCTGGATGTCTCCAGCCTGAATACAGGATGGGGCATAACGACGCTCCGTGCTGCCCAGAAGATATTCGGCACCGGAGACAAAGTGACGTCAGTAGAGATGCATGTAAAGAACGACTCTGTATTTCAGGCCGACACTATAGCGGGAAAGATAAAAAAAGCGCTGGACCGCAGCGATCTTAAAGTCGTAAGCTGGAAATCGCAGAACAGATCTCTTCTGAGCGGACTGCAGGGTCAGAGCATTTCAAGCTATATGATACAGATATTCGTTATAATATCAGTCATACTGGGGATCGCCAGCGTTCTTGCAATAACTGTGATACAGAAGTCGAGGCAGATAGGTATACTGAAAGCCATGGGTCTCAGAAATTCCTCGGCCAGAGGGATATTCCTGCTGGAAGGACTAATACTGGGAGCTCTCGGTACGGCTGCAGGCATATGTCTCGGTCTGGGATTCTCTTTCGCTTTTTCAGCGTTCGTTCTGGACTCCGAAGGGAATCCTGTCATAGCTTTTTATATCAATGTACCGTTCATACTGATATCAGGAGCGGCTGCGGTAACCGCTTCTGTTCTGGCGGCGCTGTTCCCGGCATTGCGTTCGTCCAGGCTAGATCCTATAGATATAATACGAAACAACTGATCAGGAGAAAATCATGAGTTCGATTACAGAATTGAGAAAAGTGAATAAAATATATGAAAATGAGATAAAGAATCAGGTGCTTTATGATGTGGATCTTTCGCTGGAAGCCGGATCCTTCAATTCAATAATAGGGCAGTCCGGCAGCGGCAAGAGCACGCTGCTGAACATAATGGGAACGCTTGACAGAGCTACTTCGGGAGATGTGCTGATAGACGGGAGAAATATAAAAAAGATGAGTCCTGTCATGCTGGCTGATCTTCGTAACGACACTATAGGATTCGTGTTCCAGTTCCATTATCTCATGCCCGAATTCACTGCCATGGAAAACGTCCTTATCCCTTATCGCATAAAGCACGGAAACATTACGGAAGAGATATCCCGCAGGGCAGATATGCTGATGCGCAGGGTGGGACTGGAAGAAGTGAAAAACAACATGTCAACCAAGATGTCAGGGGGACAGCAGCAGAGGACCGCTATAGCAAGAGCCCTTATAAACGATCCGAAGATAATACTTGCGGATGAGCCTACGGGCAATCTGGATTCGGATTCAGCTGAAAAGATATACAGTCTGCTTAAAGAGATCAATCAGGAATACGGGACCACTTTCGCAGTGATCACCCATGACAGAAGGATCGCGGAAAAGGCAGACAGGATAATCGAGATAAAAGACGGCAGGATCAATGTGGATATTGTCAGATGATACGTTCCGCATACAGAGTCCGCATTTTTACTGGCTGTTCTGAGCGTTGCATATGAGCGAAAGAAAATATACCAGCGTCTTTGCCTGTTCGAAGGCATCGGAATTGTTCACGCCGAATGATATCATCTGAAGATCCTTATTTTTTTTATAGAACACTGCACATTCATTTTTTTTGAATGTTATCTCAGGATCAAGAGAACTCAGCCCGCCTTGCTGACATGCTGTACGGAAAGAGTCTATCAGTCTGCCGGAGTCTGAATACGGCCATGCGTCTGTTGACTTTTTCACTGAGAATTTCATATCGGACAATCCTGCGGATTCTTTGTATGTATCTGTCATATCTTTCATGATCGCTGCGGTAGTGCAGCGGGCGCATATGGTCAGACTGAAATGACCGTTTTTTGTAGAGATCATGCTTTTGCATGCTTTTGCTGTAGTATCGCCGTTCCCGTTGTCTTCGGTAGTCTTGTATACGCCATTTTTGGTGGTGTACATGAGGCTCACTATGTTGGCGGTATCGTCACTGGAAATGACTTTCTGCGGGACATTCACTTCCTTATATTCATATTTAAGATTCGGATCAGACGTGAAATATTTATCTTCAAAGGAGCTCTTGCTTTTGTCCAGCGCGTTAGTGAAATCCTCACTGTCGTTTTCATCTATCACTACTACGGCCGTAGCCTTTTTGGGAAATGTTCCGTCGGATTCGCCGCCGTTGAAACTGGACAGGTTCATGACCATGCCGCCGGATTTGCAGCTTGTCAGAAGATCCGCGATGGTAACTATAGGATTAGGATGGGATTCGGACGTATCAGAAGAATCTCCGCCTGTCAGGCCGGATATTGAGATCCTGTAAGCTTTATTCGAATTAGTAGTCGTTTTCGAATATGAAGAGGATATCACGTAGTCGGCAGTAGCTGTGCTGCCTGTGTAAAGGGCGGTGTCGGCGCTGTAGTCCAGATTTATGAGATAATCCGCATCGAGATAGCCTTTGGGGAGCATCTCTGCCCCGATAAGATCACCGTTTTCCTCTGCTGTGAATATTATAGATACTTTGCCGTGTTTGGAGGCGTTTTTCATGGCGCTCATAGCTATGGCAGCGCTCTGACAGCAGTCTTTGTAGTCGTTTTTTGAATTCGAGATCGTGCATTGAAAAGCAGTGTAGGGAGCGTCTTTATGATGCTTTGATGAGGCTCTGGTTATTATGAGATTGCCGCCGGCAAGCCTGGAACAGGAATAGTCGTTCGCCGACGCCCATTTGCAGAGATAATCGCGGATATCATAGATATCTCTGGCTTTCTGATATACTGGTTTTAGTTCTTCATAAATGTTATATACGTCGGATTTTAGATTCTGGGCTGTTTTCTCATCCATCGAAGAAGAGCACCCTGAAAAAAGGAAAGTACCGGCCAGCATTATGACCGCAAGTGAAATGGCAATGATTTTTTTCATGATATTTTATTGTCTCCTGAATCTATTCTGCTGCGAATATGCAGTCTGTTTTTCTTTTTCTCGGATCATGTCCGGATAAAACACTTAATAAATATTATCATATCCTGAGAAAGTTTTGTAGCGGTTTCGTGTTTTTTTGTTTTTTTACTTTTATACGTTGACTTTGTCCGTGCAGAAGGTATAATTTTTGTACGGATTTATATCAGGCACCCGTGCTGCAGATAAAATTGTTCTTGACGCCAAATATATTGACATGGTATAATGTCTTTTGTTCGAGTGGAATCATGCTCGCGGGCTTTAGATATGAACTTCGGAAAGGGAGGTGCGGCAATGTCAAGGAAATGTGATATCTGTGGTAAGGGACAGGTTTCCGGAAATAATGTGTCCCATTCAAACAGACATACCAGACGAAAATGGAATGCGAACATCCAGACTGTGAAGGTTGAGGAAGACGGTAAAACGAAAAGGATCAACGTATGCACAAGATGCATGAGATCCGGGAAAATCAACCGCGCCAATTAGACAGTATGTCGATATGATTTTTGAAGAAACCGGGAATAAAGCTGTGCCTGACATTTGCAAGCACGGCTTTTTTGTACACAGCATGCGCAGAACTGTACCCGAAACAGGGAGGAACCATAATTGTCCGAGACATACACAATAAAAAACGAACGCGGCAGTATAGTTATAACCAGAAATGCCGTGGCACGCATAGTAAGCAAGGTTGTGGATGAATTCAAAGGCCGGGTGTTCATCACTAACCAGAGGGGAAAGTTTTTCGGTATAGTTTCCCGTATAGGCGGATTCGACGAGACAGGCAATATAGAAATCAATTTTACGAAGGACGGTGTGGATATAAGGGTGTTCATAGCTATCCGGTTCGGTACGAGCATAGGCATGGTAACAACGCGCCTGATGGACTCTATAAATGATGGCGTTCGGCGTATAATGGGCATTGAACCGAAAAGTGTCGCAGTAGTCATGACCGGAACTGTTTCAAGGACTATAGCTAAGAAAAATATGGATCTCAAACGAAAGTACGATATAAAACATTGATGCTTTGATAGCTTTTTTCAAGGCAGACGCGCAGGGGGACAGACAGAATGATGATCGATGACAGTATCACTGTCCTTAAGGGTATAGGTACCAGAAAAGCAGAATATTTCCGCAACCTTGGTGTGGAGACTATAGAGGATCTTCTTTACTTTTTTCCCAGAGATTACCAGGACAAACGATGTGCCGCCAGGGTCGACAGCCTGCAGGACGGCAGCGAGGCTCTGGTCAGATGCCGTATTTTGACGTCGGCAAGAGGGAGAAGAGGATACGGAAAGAGACAGATATTGAAAATATCGGCTGAGGATGCTTCCTCGCCTTCTTCAGACGGCAGCTCCAGAATGGAGATCGTCTTTTTTAATACGTATTATCCTGCTGACACTTTCCGGAAAGACAGAGAATATTTCTTTTACGGAAAAGTCAGAGTGGATAATGCGGAAAACAGCACATCCAGACAGGTATGCATGATCCATCCGGAATTTTCTTCTGCGGAAAAAGACAGCGCGCGGGGCATAATTCCTGTATATCCGCTTACGGCCGGGATCAGGCAGTCTGATGTAAGGAAGGCACAGAGGACGGTATCAACGGAAATACGGGATTTCATCCCTGCAGAAGTTATCATGAGCAGCAACCTCTGCCCTCTGTCTTATGCAATGAAGAATATACATTTTCCTGAAAGCAGGGAAGCCTTGAAAGAAGCGAAATTCCGGCTGATATTCGATGAGCTTTTTCTGCTGCAGACAGGCATACAGTTCATGAAAAGCAGAAAAGAATCCGCAGGCGCAGGTATACAGATGAAAGCATCGACGGACAGATTCGTAAAGTCTCTGCCATACAGCCTTACTGCAGCTCAGGAACGGGCAGCGGCAGAGACAGAGCAAGATATGGAAAGCCCCGGTATGATGAACCGCCTGATCCAGGGGGATGTGGGATCAGGAAAGACTGCAGTGGCTGAGATCGCACTTTTCAAAGCCGTCATGAGCGGCTGTCAGGGAGCGATGATGGCTCCTACCGAAATACTGGCACGGCAGCATTTCGACGAACTGAAGAAGCGTTTTTCAGGATTCGAGACCGGAGCAAAAACGCCTGGAGGGCAGCGCCCTGTACGCGTAGGATGCCTTACCGGAGGAATGCCGTCTTCTGAAAGAAAAAAGCTGCTGGCTGAGATCGCTTCGGGAAACGTCGACATAATCACAGGCACCCATGCGCTCATACAGCAGGATGTAACTTTCAGCAATCTCGGACTGGTGATAACTGACGAACAGCATCGTTTCGGAGTACATCAGCGTGCACAGCTCAATAATAAGGGAAAAAGCCCGGATATACTGGTAATGACTGCCACCCCTATTCCAAGGACTCTTGCGGTGGTGGTTTTCGGAGATATGGATATTTCAGTGATAGATGAAAAACCTCCCGGAAGAAAATCTGTCATAACCAAAACGGCAGATGCTTCCGCAAGAGATAAAATATATGAGCGCATAGCACGGCAGACGAAAGAAAAAGGCATTCAGAGCTATGTTGTGACGCCGCTCATAGAAGAGTCGGAAAACTTTGACGTCAGATCTGCCGGTGCGGTTTTTGCCGAACTTACGAAGCGCTTCCCCGGGCAGAAAACAGGACTCATACACGGAGGCATGGCTCAGAAGGAAAAAGATGCTGTAATGGAAAGCTTCCAGGCAGGCAGCATAGATATCTTAGTAGCCACAGTGGTCATAGAGGTGGGCATAGATGTACCAAATGCCGCTGTGATAGTAATCGAAAATGCCGAGAGATTCGGCCTTGCACAGCTCCATCAGCTGCGCGGACGTGTGGGGCGCGGAGACCGGCAGTCATTCTGTATACTTATAGACGGCGGAAGCAGTCGGAACAGTATCGCAGCCAGAAGACTTGAAATAATGACAGAGTCAGAAGACGGATTTTATATAGCGGAAAAGGATCTGGAACTGAGAGGGCCCGGAGAGTTTTTCGGGACACGTCAGCACGGAATGCCGGCATTGAAGCTGGCAGACATATCCAGGCATATCAGGATAATGGAAATGGCGAAGGAGCAGGCTGAAAAGGTCATCAAGCGTGATCCTGAACTGCTGAATACACCGCTGCTGAAAGAGAAAACGGAGAAAATGTTCGGAGACAGATTCAGTATCTGAATGCGCAGCTGAAAGGATGCAATATGAGAATAATAGCAGGAGATCTGAGAGGATACCGGCTTGAGACGCCGGAGGACAGAAGAGTCAGACCGACCACAGACATGGCGAAGGAAGGACTCTTCAATATAATAGCGGCTCAGTTAGAGGATGCGGCAGTATGCGATCTTTTTGCGGGAACCGGCAATCTGGGACTGGAAGCACTGAGCCGCGGGGCACGTATCTGCTATTTCGCGGACAATTCCAGGGACAGCATCTCGCTGATAAAAAAGAATGTCGCTATATGCAAGCTCCAGGACAGGGCGCAGGTAATATACGGCGACTACCGAAGCGTGCTTTCCCGCATGCCTGAGAAAGCGGATATTTATTTTCTTGATCCTCCTTATGACATGGATCTTTGGGAGGATACCATAACGATGATAGGCGAAAAAGAACTGCTGGCAGATGGGGGAATGATAATTGCAGAGCATAACAGAAAAAAAGAACTTCCCGGGGAAATATCATCCCTTGAAAAAATAAAGGAACGGCGTTACGGTACAGTTGTATTGTCATTTTACATGTGATAAAATATCCTGAAGAGACAGTAGAAAAAACGGAGGACAGAAATGAATAAGGCTTTGTATGCGGGATCCTTTGATCCTTTGACTTGCGGACATGTGGATCTGATAAAACGTGCAGCGAAACTTTATGACGAACTTGTGGTCGGAGTGATAAACAATCCCTCCAAGAGACCTCTTTTCACGGCAGAAGAGCGGAGAGTGATGATAGAAGAGGCAGTCAGGAAAATATCCCATGTTTCTGTAGACTGTTTCTCAGGACTGCTGGCCGACTATGTCAATGCCAATAATTTCAATGTTGTTATAAGGGGGCTGAGGGGCAACACGGATTTCGAATATGAGATACAGATGGCACAGATGAACGCCCGTCTTTATGAGGGGAAAGTAGAGACTATATTTCTGATGACGGATCCGAGTTATTCCTTCATAAGTTCCAGCATGGCCAGGGAAGTGGCTTCTCTGGGCGGCAGTATAAAAGGTCTGGTTCCTGATAATATTCTTGAGGCTATGAACAGGAAAAAGATGAATTCTGGGAGGTAAGAAATGAAGGTATTGGAGCTTTTGGATGAGATCGAAGAGATAGTCGATACTGCATCGGGTTTTCCGCTTACCGGAAAGATCATGGTAGATGCGGAGGAACTTCTGGAGATCGTAAAGGAGATCCGTACGGAACTGCCTGATGAGATACACCAGGCGCAGTGGATAAAAAATGAGCGGGACAGGATACTGGGAGAGGCAAAGACCGAATATGAAACTGTCATGGCTGACGCAAAGAAGCAGGCCGAGGCCCTTGTCGAGAACAGTGAGATAACCGTAAGAGCCAAAAAGCGCGCCGAAGATCTGATGAATGTCACCGAGGCAAACGCAAAACAGATGAAAATGGGCACTTATGATTATATAGATAATATACTTTTCAGTTTCCAGGAAAAAATGGATGAAATGAACGTTATTTATTTTACTGAGATGTTCAATAATCTTGAGAAAACCTTTGACGGGATACATGAGACTCTTGTCAGCAACCGGGATGAAATAAAGGATATGGCCTACAGGACGCAGATGGAAAGCGAAGGCGTCGTTTCAAGGGAAGTAGGGCATGAGGCACCGGAAACACAACAGAACGGATCGCTTGACGATTACGGCTCTCCCGACGACGGCGGGAATGACGGATACTACAACGACGGCTATGCCGACGAGGAGGATTCGGAAGATGAGGATCGCAGGAATAATAGCTGAATACAACCCTTTTCATAACGGCCATATATATCACCTGGAAAAGACCAGAGAGATGTGTAAGGCCGATTATATAATTGCGGTTATGAGCGGGAATTTCACGCAGAGAGGCGAACCGGCTGTCATGGACAAATGGACCAGAGCCAGGATAGCCGTAGACTGCGGGATCGATCTGGTTCTGGAACTGCCTTTTGCTTTTGCATGCAACAGCGCAGAATATTTCGCCAGAGGAGCGGTAGGTATCCTTGAAGGTCTTGGCTGTGTGGAATATTTAAGTTTCGGCAGTGAATCCGGAGATATTGAGACACTCGGCGGAATAGCAGAGGTCCTGAAAAAAGAGCCTCACGTCTACCGGGAAGCGCTGAAAAAACACCTGGATGCAGGCAAAAGTTTTCCGGCTGCCAGGGAACTGGCACTGACGGAAATGCTGGATTGTGAAAAAATAATAAAAGAACCCAACAATATACTGGCTATCGAGTACCTCAAGGCTAACAGGACCATGACGCCGGTGACAATAAACCGTAAAAACTCAGAACATAACCAGAAAGATCTGCCTGAGGAAGACGGCGGTTCACGGATCGCCAGCGCTTCAGCCATAAGAGGATCCCTGCGCAGAGGGGAACTCGACGAAGTGGAGAGTTTCATACCGGAAGCCTGCTGCAGCGTCATGAAAGGAGATTTTGCCTCAATGATCAATGTCGCAGGCAGAGATTATTTTTCTCTGCTCCAGGGGTCGGTGCTGAAACGTACTCCATCAGAACTTTCGGAGATATTTGCTGCCGGAGAAGGTCTGGAGAACAAGCTGAAGAAGGCGATAAGAAGCGCGCCGGATCTTGAAGCTCTGATCAAGTCTGTAAAATCCAAACGATATACAGAAACGAGAGTGCGCAGACTGACGGCGCAGACCCTGATAGGCCTGAAAGAATTCAGCAGATCGTCATATTATGCCAGGATACTTGGACTTAACGAAAAGGGTGCCGAAATACTCCGGTACATAAAAAAAAAGAAAACTGCGGATATACCGGTGATCACCAATATAAACAAAGATTTTCCCGATGCGGCGCAGAATTCGGGCTGGAGCGCAATCATGACTTCCAGCGGCAGAAGGATCAGCGAGGAAAAGGTGGAGGCCATGTGGAATCTGCTGGCTTACGACATCCTGGCCAACGATATGTACAATCTTGCATTCGGCCGTGACCTTTATAAATACAGTGATTACGTGGTCAGTCCTTATGTGAAAACGGAACTTTGACCGGCAGAAAGATGAAAAACCGCCAGGATTATCTCTGAAGTGATTTTTTTCCAGGCATTTATGATAAAATTTTGATCAAAATATCTCTTATACTCAATTTTATGAATATAAGAGATATTTTTTTCGTTTAAACAGGCAAAAAAGCCATAAAATCAAAGAAAAGTATCATTTCCAGCTCTAAAAACAACATTCCGGAGATAATATGGAAAAAATTGACATACGAAAAGAAAAAAGATATAATAAATAAAATTTGAAAGGAGATGAGATTGGAGAATATAGCAAAAATAATGCGGTCGGAGCTTGACAGCTGTGTTGCAGAGCTGAATGCAGTAAAGAAAGAGCTTAGAGGCATGCCTAAAGGCTGCATGGTCATGCGTGAAAAGCAAGGCCGGAAATATTATTACAGGAAAGCCGCAGGAAAAGAAAAGGGAATAACGAACGATCAGGATTCGATCAGGAAATTATGCCGTAAAAGATATCTGATCTGCAGACGGCGCCGGCTGGAAGAATGTATGGCGTATCTAAGAAAACATGCGGATGATTTACCGGAAATGCCGTACATAGATATAATAAAAAATTTCAGCAGGACTTACGGAGATTTCCCGGATGAGTATTTCCTGACTCCGGCAAATGCCGGGAGCTGGGCGTCGGCAGCATATCCACGGAACGGGAAATATCCGGAGAACAGGATACATGTGACTTCAAAAGGTATCCGAATGCGTTCGAAAGCAGAACAGCTCATAGGCAACCTTCTGGAGGCCAGAGGAATACATTACAGGTATGAGTGGGTGCAGGATCTTGACGGAGTCCGTGTCAGTCCGGACTTTGCCATAAAAAGAGCTGCTGACGGGAAAATCGTTTTCTGGGAGCATTTCGGCATGACGTCTTCAGAGAAATATGTGGTCGGAATGGAGGCAAAGCTTGCCAGATTCAGAAAAGCAGGGATAACCCTGTGGGACGATCTGATAATAACGTTTGACGACAGGTCAGGTGCTGCGGACATACAGCTTATGAACAGGATAATAGATCTGTTCCTGACATAAAGATTCAGCCGGAGAATTTTCCTGTGGCTATGAGATCCACGCCTTTTTGGATAAAGTCTCTGCGTATGACGTCGCCGCAGCCGACCGGGGAAGAAACCCTGATATCTTTCAGTGCCTTTACCGCATCCGCAAGCCGGTTTTTTGGCAGAGGTCCGCTGGTGCGTACGCTGACTGTCGGATGAGCCGGACTGGCAGGAACGTCAACGGCGACTGAGGAAGTCAGTATACGTTTGGGATCCGTAAGTTCTTCGCGGGCGTACTGCGCGCCTCGGGGGCATCTGCCGCCGCTGAAATCTTCATCTATCTCGCAGCTGTTCGGGCACAGTATGCATGTTATGGTTTTTCTGCCGGCATCAGCGAGGGTCTTCAGACGTTTTTCACTTAGGAACCTGCAGTTTTCCGCTCTGGTTTCATTTGCCTGTGAAAAGGCATAGCGTGAAGCAGACGGGGAGCCGGGGCCGGCTGAGATATATTCGGCAACGTCCTTTGCTACCTGTTCTCCGCTGTCGGAGACATCATCAACCAGACCATGTACATAAAGTGCGTTGCCGCACAGGAATATCCCCGGGTAAACGTCAGTTCCGGGAGCGCCGATGTCCTTCAGTATGCTGTTTTCCGGGATGAGACCGGCAGAAAGTATCAGCGTATCACAGTCTGTACGCCGCTCTGTGCCGGGGACTGGAAGAAAAACACCGTTTTCTTCCGAAAAATGCATGCTGCTGAGCTGGACACCCGTAACTCTGGAGAGTCCGAAAACATCGGTGACAGTAGTATTCAGGAGCAGTGGAATGTCAAAATCTTCGAGGCACTGCTTTATATTCCTTTTCAGCCCTCCGGAAACAGAATCGATCTCTGCAACGCATTTTACGTGCGCGCCCTCAAGAGTGAGGCGGCGGGCCATGATAAGACCGATATCGCCTGAACCCAGTATAACGATCTCTTTACCGGGCATGAGATTGTGGAGATTTATAAAAGCCTGTGCCGTTCCGGCAGTATATATGCCCGCGGCCCTGGAACCGGGTATCCCTGCATTGCTGCGGTTGCGTTCCCTGCATCCGGATGCAAGGACTACAGCTCCCGCTTCTAAAGTAAATAGGCCCTGGGGCGCCAGGGTTTTGTCAGGAGATGCGACCGTAAGGCGGTTCCCGCGGACTTCGGTAACGGTGGAGCAGAGATGGACATCGATATTTTTTTCGCCCATTCTTCTCCTGTATATCTCGGCATATTCAGGACCGGATACGTTCTTCCCGAATTTTATAAGTCCGAAACCGTCATGGATGCATTGGGGAAGCACGCCTCCCAGATAATTTTCTTTTTCAAGGAGCATTATATCGGTGATCCCCAGGTCGCAGAGCTTGTCTGCCACGGCCATCCCGGCCGGGCCACCGCCTATTACAGCTACATCTTTTCTGATAATATCAGTTTTCATCGTCTGACCCTCCCTGCGAAAAGTTTTGAACCGGGCAGTCTGTCCTGACAGAAGACAAGCGGGTCGATGCCGCGTTTTTTCTCCAGCAGGTCTATTATGTTGACGGTGCAGAAACAGCCCTGACAGCTTCCCATACCGGCACGTACTCTGTTTTTCAGACCTTTCAGAGTAGGTATGCCGCCCAGCCATAAAATACGGTCGTAAGCATCAAGTATGTCTTTTTCAGTTACCGATTCACAGCGGCAGATGATGCGGGCAGTACCCGCTTCTCCGCCAGGGACATCATGTCTTACGCGTCCGGAGACACCGCTTCCGGATATCATCCCGGAGACCCTTCTGGCGATAGGCACGGAAGCCGTCAGACCGGGAGATTCTATGCCGGCAAGTATGATGAAGCCGTCGCGGTCCTCTATAACAAAATCGGCAAAACCACCTTCTTTTTCTGAAGTAAGTTTCGGGCGGACTCCGGAAAAGCTCCTTATTATATCTTTTCTGGATATCAAAGGATCGCTGCTGCTGTCTTCGCCGTACATCCCGGCAAGCAGCTGACGGCCCTCGATGAAAAGTTTTTCCATAACGGATCCTGTAGTGGAATAGTTTTCTCCGAACGGAAGATCATCCTGATCCGGATCATCTTCCTGCAGATATTCGGCACTGGGTCCGATCATGATGTTGCCTGAAAGAGAAGGTGTAAGATGCACTCCGAGTCCTCCGGATCTTTTGCCGGGCACCGGATATACCGGGAGGGGAAGATCGAGGGGCGTTTCCCTGTCAAGTATATGATATTCTCCGCGACACGGATGTACCGTATAATCCTCTATACCGGCCATCCGGCATATCTCGCCGGCGCAAAGCCCTCCGCTGTTTATGAAGAAATCACATGAAAAATCACGGCGGCAGCCGGAAGGGGAAATGGTCTTTACTGTAAAGCGGCCTGTTTCGTGTTCCGATGAAGGATCATGCAGACATCTGATCACATCTGTGACTCTGTGCCCGAAGAAAAAATCGGTTCCCCGGGATCTGGCTTTTTCCGCCAGAGCGATGGTATATCGGAAAGGATCAAATATACCTGTCATAGACGCATGTATGGCGGCAGCGGCGCGGGCGCCATGGAGCTTTTTCCCGAGTTCTCTGCCGCTTATCATCTGAAGCCCGCGGACGCCGTTGGATTCACCCTGCGCAAGAAGAGCTTCCAGCGCCGGGATGTCTTCAGGTGAAAGGGCAATGATATATTTGCCGGTACGTCTGAAATCTATGCCAAGGTCTGAAACTTCCGCATCGAAATTCTCGCAGCCTTCCACACAGAGACGTGCCATCAGAGAACCGGGAGCGCTGTTGATACCGCAATGGAGGACACCGCTGTTCCTTCCGCTTATGCCGAAGGCTGCGTCAGCTTCTTTTTCCAGTACGCAGACAGAGATGCCCCGTGCAGACAGCTCTCTGGCGCAGGCGCAGCCTACTGCACCTGCGCCTGCTATTATGACATTATATTGTTTCGTATTTTTGGACACCATGCCTTTTTCCTTGAAAACTATGTGTTTCAGATATATAATCTATATGTTCAACATTTATAATAATACGGAGGAAACAAAAATGAAAGTATTAGTTATCAACTGCGGCAGTTCTTCCCTGAAATACCAGGTGATGGATATGACCGGAGAATCGCTTATGGCCAAAGGCCTGGTGGAGCGCATAGGCATCGAAGGCTCAGTGCTTACGCACGAAAAGATCGGACAGGAGAAGTTCGTTCTGGAAACCCCAATGGCTGACCATAAGGATGCTATAGGTCACGTCCTTGCAGCTCTGCAGGATCCGGAGCACGGCGTACTGAAAAGTATGGACGATCTGGGCGCTGTAGGACACCGCGTGGTGCATGCCGGAGAAAAATACACATCATCGGTACTTATTACAGACGATGTGATAGAAGCTCTGGAAGAATGTGTAGACCTGGCTCCGCTGCATAACCCGCCCAACCTTCTTGGCATCGCTGCCTGCAAGGAGCTCATGCCGAACACACCTATGGTCGGGGTGTTCGATACTGCATTTCATCAGACTATGCCTCCGGAGTCATATATATATGCGATACCATACGAATATTATGAGAAATACGGGATCAGACGATACGGATTCCACGGTACCAGCCACAGATATGTTGCCGAAAGGGCAGCTGCGATGATGGGCAAAAATCTGGACGAGATGAAAATAATAACCTGTCATCTTGGCAACGGCGCGTCTGTTTCGGCTATAAAAAGAGGAAAATGCGTGGACACATCCATGGGACTCACACCTCTGGAAGGCCTGGTAATGGGGACACGTTCCGGTGACATAGATCCTACGATCGTATCTTATATAACAAACAGGGAAAAAATAGATGTGTCGGATACTCTGGATATACTGAACAAAAAATCAGGAGTACTGGGCGTTTCCGGGGTTTCCAGTGACTTCAGGGATCTCGAGAACGCTGCACAGGACGGAAACGAACGTGCGCAGCTGGCCATGAAGGTCTTCGCACATAAAGTACGTTTTTACATAGGTGCATATATCGCAGAGATGAACGGCATAGACGCTCTGGTATTCACTGCCGGACTGGGCGAGAACAGCATAGAAATGAGAGATGTCATCTGTCATGATATGGGAAATCTGGGAATAAAGATGGATCTTGTGAAGAACAAGGTAAGAGGCAAGGAATCCGTGATATCCAGAGACGATTCTCCGGTCAAGATCCTGCTGATACCTACCAATGAAGAACTGGTCATCGCAAGAGACACGCTTCAGATAGCGCAGAACTTATAAGGAGCACGCAACCGTAGCTCGGAAGGATCAAAGAGGGGAAGTGCTGGAATTGTTATCCTGGGGAAAGAAACTTGCAGTTATATCGCTGGCGTTAATAATGACGGCACTTTTGGCGATGCCTGTCGGGATCTTTGCATATGCAGCAGATGACTCTACAGATCTGCAGGAAAGCAGCACAGACATGAGACCGGAATCTCTCGATGATTCTTTCCGCATTCTGCCGGATAAGGACAGCGACTATAAGGTACTGGAAATAAGGACGGACAATCTGAGCGACGATAATATTTATTCGAATCTTGAGGCGGCGCTGCAGTATGCGAAAACATATGCCAGTGATGCCGAACCCTGCAAAATAGTGATCCCTGCAGGAGAGTATACGACCGGCAGCCTGTATGCAGACAGGGTGCTGCACGTCTACAGCAATACATGGATATACGCAAAGGGCGCCACTATAACAAAGATCGGAGAAGGCGGGATACTGCGATGCGGGAAAGCAGCGGAAAATTCCTCCGGCACCGGTGCCTACTGTCATATAAGGATCGAAGGAGGGACATGGGATTCCGACGGAATGGATGCACCTAAAAATTGTGCATCCTTCAGGTTCGCCCACGGATCCGACATAACCGTAAAAGATCTTTCCATATTGAATAACAGAGGCTCGCATCATATAGAACTGGGAGGCGTGGATAATGTCACTGTGAGCGGCTGCACTTTCAGCGGTCATTACAATGATGCCGGATATGGGCAGGAAGCCATACAGATAGATGCCCTGACCAGCGATGCGGCTTTTCCCGATTTTCCCTATTATGACAACAGTATCTGCACCAATGTCACTGTGACAGGCTGTACTTTTTCCGGCGTATTCACAGGCATCGGCAGTCATCGTTATGTGGACGGCAGCCTTTATACAGGCATCAGAATAACAGACAATAAATTCAGCACCATAAGCAGATACGCCGTTGAAGGCTGCGGATATCAGGGCGCGGCCATAACCGGGAACACTGTAAACGGGTGCGGCAGGCAAGCCATGCGCTTCTATTGCACCAGCGATTCGGTCATAGCAGACAACAGCATAAATGCTTCGGGCAGCGAAGGCATAAGGATAGGCAGAAATTCCTGCGGGAACAGCATTTCGGGAAATATTGTCAGCAAAAGCGGAAAGACCGGCATAATACTGTCCGGAGGTCTGAAAAACCGGATCAGCAAAAACAGGATAACGGCCGGAAGCAGCAGCGGGATAAGGGTCTGCAGCGGAAGCAAGTCTGCAGGGTTGAGCGGAAACAGCATTTCATATAACAAAGGTTACGGTATCTATGTCAGCGGCAGTTCCAGGATCTCGTCACTTTCGGGAAATATACTGACAGGCGACAGAAACCGGGAGATATATATAACAGGAAGCTGCAGATCTCCTGTAAAAAGCCTCTATGCGATCAAAATCAGCAGCGCCGGCAAAAAAAAGATAAAGGGAAAGTGTCAGAAAAAAAGCATCATAAAAGCATCCCGGAACGGGAAGATTATAGGAAAGACAAGAGCTTCCGGAAGCATGAGATTTTCCATGAAGATAAAAAAGACATCCGGAGGGACCAGGGTAAAGCTCTGGGTATATGACAGGAAAGGCAACAGGGCGGTCAGATATGTCAAAATAAAATAACTGTTGACAAGGCCCTTAAGTAAAGTATATAATTCAAATGTTGCATATCTGAACAAGTGTATATGCAGCAGCACGCTTATGCCTGAGAAGGAGGTGTAGAACAATGGCAGTACCAAAGAGGAAAACATCAAAAGCAAAAAGAAATTCAAGACAGGCGGCAAACATGAAGATGAGCGCACCGGGATTATCGGTTTGTCCTCAGTGTCATGAAGCTAAACTTCCGCACAGAGTTTGTCCCAACTGCAATTACTATGACGGCAGAGAAATCGTTTCCGGCGAGAACAGCAAAGGTTAAGTCAGAAGAATTTCAAAAGCGGCTCAGATGAGCCGCTTTTTCAGTGCTGTACTTTTTTATCTACAGGAGTTCTTCAGCGATTTGGATCGCATTGGTAGCAGCACCCTTGCGGATGTTATCCGATACTACCCAGAGATTAAGGCCGTTTTTCACGGAAAAGTCACGTCGTATACGTCCTACATATACTTCATCTTTTCCTGCTACATCTCTTGCCAGAGGATAAACGTTGTTCGCGGGATCGTCCTGCACTATTATCCCCGGAGAAGCTGCCAGAAGTTTTCTTACTTCATCGACCTCGAAAGGCTTTTCGAATTCTATGTTCAGTGATTCGCTGTGACTGTCGAAAACAGGCACTCTTACGGTAGTGGCGGTAACGCCTATGGAATCGTCTCCAAGTATCTTATGAGTCTCGTTTATCATTTTCATTTCTTCCTTGGTATATCCGTTGTCGAGAAAAACGTCTATATGAGGAAGGCAGTTGCCTGCGATCGGATGAGGGTATGCATTGGTCGTATCATGACCGGCCATACCGTTTTTCAGATCACTGATGCCCTTCATCCCTGAACCGGATACTGCCTGGTAAGTCGAATATACCACACGTTTGATCCTGTATCTGTCATGAAGAGGTTTCAGCACTACTACAGCCTGGATCGTGGAACAGTTGGGATTTGCTATTATACCTTTGTTCCAGCCTACATCCTTCGGATTGACCTCGGGGACCACAAGAGGCACTTCCCTGTCCATGCGCCATGCGCTGCTGTTGTCCACTACTGTAACGCCGTGTTTTGCAGCAACAGGAGCATATTTTTCGCTGGTGCTGCCGCCGGCGGAGAACAGGGCGATATCTATATCCTTGTCGAAGGAATGCTCATTGAGCTCTTCGACCACATATTCTTTGCCTTTGAACTTGATTGTAGTGCCTGCGGATTTTGCAGACGCCATCATGTATATATTCTCAAAAGGAAAATCTCTTTCTTCCAGAACTTTCAGGAATGTTGTCCCGACTACACCCGTAGCGCCTACAATTGCTATGTTTGGTTTTTTGTTCATCTTAATTTTCCTCCTTGTTCGATTAATATAATTACTCACCATTATAGCACCAACCCCCATGCCAGTCAAAGCAGTTTTTCACATGTATTACATGGATTTTTCATTATCCGTATGCTATAATATATATTGAATTTTTATGGACTTACAGGAGGTAAAACGACTTGGCGACACTGACATATCTGCAGGCAGTGATATTGGGCATAGTGCAGGGACTGGGAGAATTCCTTCCCATAAGCAGTTCAGGTCATCTGGCTCTGCTGGAATATTTTTTCGGCATCAGAGGGGAAAGCGTGCTGCTGTTCGCAGTACTGCTCCATCTGGGCACGCTCATATCCGTATTTATAATTTACTGGAAGGATATCGTTAGACTTGTGGCAGAACTTGTCCGGACGGTCAGAGATATTTTTATGGGAAAAGGACCATGCATAAACGCAAATCCGACAAGACGCATGGGGTTCATGATAATAGTTGCGACTATCCCCACTGCACTTATAGGATTACTGTTCAACAGCACTTTTGAAAAATTCTATCTTTCCCTGATACCGATAGGATGCGGTTTTCTGGTAACAGGTACGATACTTTTCATAGCGGAAAAAATGGGAAAGAACGAAAAAAAAGTATGGGGAATGAAATTCCGAAATGCGGTCTTCATAGGCATCATGCAGGGCGTTGCGATAGCTCCGGGAGTATCCCGGTCGGGTTCCACCCTTTTCGGAGGACTGATGTCAGGACTTGAGAGAAATTTTGCGATAAGGTTCGCATTCCTTATATCAATACCGTCAATACTGGGATCTGTGATAGTTGAGCTTCCTCCTGCGCTGAAAGCCGGGATAGATGCTTCTCTGGCCGGCCCTGTCATAGCGGGCACGCTGGTTTCGGCGGTATGCGGATTCATAGCCATCAAAGTGATGCTTAAAATAGTGGCAGACAAAAAACTTACGGTATTTTCATGGTATACATGGATACTGGGTGCTGTCGTGATAGCAGGCGCACTGTTCGTTTTTTAGGGGGAGATAACATATAGTGGCACAGACTAAAAGGGGACCCGGCAGACCGCCGGGATCGAAAAACAAAAATACGAAAAGCACTAAGGCTGCTTCGGGAAGCAGGAAGACTGCTCCTGCGGAACCGGTGAAAAGACCGGCTACACAGTCAAGGGTAAAAGAGGAGATCGGTGCCATAGTACTCATGGCTGTCGGGCTTTTTCTCATACTTGCCCTCCAGACCACTGTGGCAGGCTCTGTGGGCGAACTGTTCGACCATATCCTTAAAGGCATGTTCGGATTCGGTGCATATTTTCTCCCGTATATACTGATAACATATGCGGTGCTGATATTTGCAAAGATCGCTGCGCCGTTCAGAGTGCGCACAGTCATCATAGTCATAGTGCTCTACCTTATGGCTGACATAATCAATGCCGGCAGATTCGTGGTCGTTATAAAATTCGGCATACTGGGCATCGCGGATATATACCGGCAGGGTACGGAACTCAGGAACGGGGGCATTTTCGGCATGTATGCCGGAGGCGGCTTCTATAATCTCATGGGCATCTACGGACTTTACATATTTTCTTCGGCAGTGATGATCATCTGCATACTGCTGCTTCTCAATACCCCTATATCGAGGTTTTTCGAAAAGGCCAGGATAAAGAGAGAAGCCATGGCGGAACAGAAGGCACAGAGAACTGCCGAGGAAGAACAGCGCAGGGAAGAAAGAGAAAAGAGATGGGCCGAACAGGCTCTGGAAAAGAACAGAGACACTGCAGGAGAAAGAAATGCACTGGGCAGTCAGATGGAGTTTGATTACAGCAGTCATATGGACAGACCGGCCACAGTACCTCCCAGAATGCCCAGGATCCCCGAGAAGTCCGATTATTTCGAGAACAATAAGAGCATGACTCCCGGCCAGAAAAATATAATGGATCTTATGAAAGATGATAATCTTTTTCCTGAAGATGATGAAAGTGCTGACAGTGGTGACGCGAAAGGACTGGCAGGAGCCGCAGCTGCAGGCGCTGCCGCAGGAAAGGCAGTATCTGCTGCCGGGCACTCTGCCGGCAAAGACGATACAGGACAGGAACCGGCTTCCGCAGGGATAGTCTGTCCCAAGAATCCGGGGAAATACGTCTTCCCGCCTATAGGGCTCCTGAAAGATCCGCCCCGCAGCACAGGCCGCAGGGGTCTTGGAAATTCACTCAATGAGAGAGCAGTGCTTCTTGAGGATACTCTGAGAAGTTTCGGAGTAGCAGCCAGAGTAGTGAATGTCATCGAAGGGCCTTCCGTAACCAGATACGAGATACAGCCGGACACCGGCGTAAAAGTTCAGAAGATAGTAAGGCTGGCAGACGATATAGCGCTGAACCTGAGAGCAAAAAGCATCAGGATGGAAGCGCCTATACCCGGAAAGGCTGCTGTCGGCATAGAAGTAGAGAACGAACACAGAGAAATCGTTTCCGTAAAAGAGATAATACAGTCCAGAGAATTCCAGTCTCATAAATCGAAACTGGCTTTCACCGTAGGAAAAGACATAGGCGGCAATGCTGTCGTAGCCGACCTTGCAAAAATGCCGCATATGCTCATAGCCGGAGCTACCGGATCCGGGAAGAGCGTCTGCATCAATACGATCATAGCCAGCATACTTTACAAGGCACGTCCGGAGGAAGTCAAACTGGTGCTTGTGGATCCGAAAATGGTCGAACTTGGCAATTATAACGGGATACCGCATCTGCTGATCCCGGTAGTGACGGATGCTTCCAAGGCTGCTACGGCGCTGAACTGGGCAGTGGGGGAAATGACAGGAAGATATAAGAAATTTGCCGCCGAAGGCGTACGTGACATAAACGGATATAATAAAGTGATGAAGACAAGGCATCATAAAGATGAGATGCTGCCGCAGATAGTGGTGATAATAGATGAGCTTGCCGATCTTATGATGGTTGCATCCAGTCAGGTGGAAGATGCTATCTGCAGGCTGGCTCAGCTGGCCAGAGGCGCAGGCATGCACCTCATAGTAGCGACGCAGAGACCTTCCGTGGACGTCATAACCGGACTCATCAAAGCCAATATCCCTTCAAGGATAGCCTTCATGGTCTCTTCACAGATAGATTCGCGTACGATAATCGATATGCCCGGAGCCGAAAAACTCGTGGGCAACGGCGACATGCTGTTCAAACCTCAGAATCTCAACAAGCCAAAGAGGATACAGGCGCCTTTCATAAGCGACGGCGAAGTGAAAAATGTGATAGACTTCGTAAAGGGACAGGTCGAGGGCGATGTCGAATATGCGGGAGAAGTCATAGAGCATATAGAAAGAGGCGGCATCCCCGAAGCTGCAGACGACAGCGACGATCTTTACGATGATGCTGTCGAATGCGTGGTCATGTCGGGCCACGCTTCAGTATCGATGCTCCAGCGGCGTTTCAGGATCGGATATAACAGGGCAGCAAGGATCATAGACATAATGGAGGCCAGAGGTATAGTGGGCCCTGCCGACGGATCGAAGCCGAGGACTGTACTGCTTACAGAAGAAGAATTCCGCAGCGGCGGAAAAGAATAGGATACGGGGATATCGCCATGAAAATATATATCGAGACATTAGGCTGCCCGAAGAACTTCAATGATTCCGAATACGTGGCAGGTCTTCTGGAGGCATCGGGACATGAAACAGTGATGGCAGGCCCGGACAACGGCATTGCAGATGCTGACGCAGTGATAGTGAATACATGCGGTTTTATAAATGATGCAAAAAAAGAATCCATAGATACGATACTTGAAATGGGCAGGCTCGGAAAACTTCTGATAATCACAGGATGCCTGTCCCAGAGATATGGCGACGAACTCTTCAGAGAAATACCCGAAGCAGACATCATACTCGGGGTCAACGACTACGATACACTTCCAGAGATACTGGAAAGACATAAAGGAGGCCACGAAGCGTCAGAAAGAGAGCAGCATACAGGCATGTATGTGAAAGATTTTGAACCCGGATGCAGAAAGCTTCCCGGAAATCCGTATACGGCGACAGTAAAGATCGCTGAAGGCTGCAATAACAGATGCGCTTACTGTGTGATCCCGGATATACGGGGACCTTACAGGAGCAGGGCCGCGGAAGACATACTGCAGGAGTGCGGAAAACTGGCTGCGGCAGGATGCAGGGAACTGGTAATAATCGCTCAGGATATCACAGCCTGGGGGCACGATACAGGCACTTACACGCTGCCGACGCTCCTGAGAGAGATATGCAGGATCCCGGGACCTGAATGGATAAGGCTCATGTACTGCTACGAAGACAGGATAACCGATGAATTCATCAGGACAATGGCTGAAGAACCGAAGATATGTCATTATATAGACCTTCCGCTGCAGCATGTCAGCGACAGGATCCTGAAGTCGATGGGACGCCGTTCGACAAGAAAAAGCATAGAGAATACTATCACAAGGCTGCGTGAAGGTGTTCCGGACATACATATAAGGACTACGTTCATAACCGGATTCCCCGGGGAGACCGAAGATGACTTCCAGGAGCTTATGGAATTCGCCGGCGAAACGAAATTCGAAAGGCTCGGAGTCTTCGCGTATTCCAGGGAAGAAGGCACTCCTGCGGCAGAAATGCCCGATCAGACAGAAGAAAAGATCAGGGAAGAACGCCGGGATGCGATCATGCGCCAGCAGCTGGATATATCCCTTGAAAACAATATGAGAAAAACAGGCAGCATAATGGAAGTGATCGTTGATGAAGAGGATGATACATCTGCAGAAGAAGAAGCGGATGAAGGACGCGTTTATATCGGGCGTACCCGTTATGATGCTCCCGAGATAGACAATTCGGTGATAATAAAGACGGAAAAACCCGGAGATACCGGACTGAAACCCGGTGATATAATAAAAGTAAGGATAACAGATGCTTTCGATTATGATCTTGCAGGCGTGCAGGTGAAATAAAAAAGGACCCGGCAGATCCGGGCCTTTGGAATGAGAAAGATCTGTTCTGCTGTTTTTTTACGGAGGGAATATGAATCTGCCAAACAAACTGACTCTGGGAAGAGTGATAGCGGTACCGTTTTTTATAGCTCTTTTTCTGACAGGACATCATTACTGGTCAGCTGTCCTGTTCATAGCGGCATCTGCCACAGATGCTCTTGACGGTCATCTGGCCAGAAAGAACGGACTGGTGACGAATTTCGGGAAAATAATGGATCCGCTTGCGGACAAGATCCTGGTCATCTCGGCTCTGGTGCTGCTGGTACAGACCGGCGATGTGGCCGGATGGATGGTCATAGTCATACTTGCCAGGGAATTTACAGTGTCAGGACTCAGGACTGTGGCTGCGGCAGACGGTCTTGTGATAGCTGCCGGGATGACAGGAAAAATAAAAACAGTGCTTCAGATGATAGCTGTGCCGCTGCTGCTGCTTGATAACTGGCCGTTCATATATCTCGGGAACATACCGGCCGACAGGATGATGCTGTGGGCATGTGTGATAATGACCATAGTGAGCGGGATCGAATATGTGGTCAGAAACAGAAGCGTATTCGCAAGGGGCGGGATCTGAGATATAAGACGTAAGGAGACATGTCAAGATGAAAGCAGCTATTTTGAGCGTAGGTACAGAGATACTTTTCGGACAGATAACGAATACCAACACAGTATACCTTTCACAGCAGCTGAATACCATGGGGTTCGATGTGATGTATCATTATACTGTGGGCGACAACCCGGAGAGGCTCAGAGAAATGATAAGGACAGCCCTGAAGGACTGCGACATCGTTATAACTACAGGCGGTCTGGGGCCCACACAGGACGATCTTACGAAAGAGATCGCATGCGAGACTCTGGATGACAGCCTTGTTTTCAGTGAAACTTCCCTGAACAACGTAAAATCTGCCTTTCGGAAAAGCAACAGCAAAATGACCGACAACAACTTAAAACAGGCATATCTGCCCAGCAGGGCAGTGATATTCCCCAACAATCACGGCACCGCTCCGGGTTTTGCCCTGGAATCCAGGCCTGACGCAGGAGAGGAAGATGCAAAGGGATGTATCATATGTCTTCCCGGTCCTCCCAGAGAAATGAAGGCGATGTTCGAGGAATCTGCCAGGGATTTTCTCAGGAAAAAATCCGGCGAGGCCATATACTACAGGCTGATAAGGACATACGGCATCGGTGAGTCATCGCTTGAGACGGCTCTTCTCGATCTGATAGACAATCAGACAGACCCCACTCTGGCTACTTATGCGAAAGAGGGAGAATGTTACGTCAGGATAGCTTCGAAGAGGGCGACTGAAGAAGAAGCTATCACCGCAGTTGACATAATGACTGATAAGGTAAAGTCAATCGTCGGGGGATGCGTATACAGCACAGACAATGAGGATCTCTGGGAAGTTGTGGCGAACAGGCTCATAGAAAAGGAGATATCTGTTTCCTGTGCCGAATCCTGCACCGGAGGACTTTTTGCCGCAATGCTGACTGAGATACCGGGTATCTCGGCAGTATTCGACCGGGGCCTTGTGACATACAGCAACCAGGCCAAAATGTCCGAACTGGGCGTCAAAAAGGAAACACTGGAGAAATTCGGTGCGGTAAGCGAGGAAACGGCTGCGGAAATGGCTCAGGGGCTGGCAGAAGTCAGCGGCAGCGAACTCTGCATATCTGTCACGGGAGTTGCGGGCCCGGAGGGCGGTTCTTACGAAAAACCGGTGGGCCTTGCCTGGATATGCTGTGTATATAATGGCAAAAAGGTCACGAAGAAATTTCAGGTAAGAGACCTTGGACGTCACTGGAACAGGAATTCGACAATGCTCGCCATGATGAACATGGTGCGGGAGATGATATCCTGATCCGCAGCTATGGTTTACAGACAGAACAAGGCGTGTAACCTCGTGCCAGTGCCTTGCTTCTGGAAATCGCTATGCTGCTGTGCCAGAGATATCTGCATCCGGCCCTGTGGAATTTCGAGCCGCTTTCGGTTATGTATACTGTTCCGCCAGTGCCCGTATTGGATTTCTTGTTTGAGTTCGATCGTTTTACGGTAACAGATTTTTTGCCACTGAAGGAACTGTATTGTTTTTTGCCGGATATTTTTATATATGCGCGGATTTTGTAGTAATATTTAGTTCCGCCTTTTAGTTTTTTGTCAGTGCAAGAAGTTTTCCGTATATCTTTTATTTTTTTGTATTTTCCATTTTTCTTTCCAGATCTGAAAAGCTGATATCCCGATGCGCCTGTGACTTTTTTCCAGTTAATTTTTGCGGTCTTTGCCTTTTTTGACTTCAGGCTTTTTATTTTTGATTTTGAAAGCAGCGGAACCGCAGATACCGGACCTGCCTCGTTGCTGTAGAGACGCTGACTGACATACGTCCCGCTGACATAATCGTATGCGGAAATATCATTGTATGCTCTGATCTTATAGTATTGTACTGCTCCGTAAGGCAGCTTGCTGTTTTTCCAGTAATAAGAACTGTCGATGTCATCATCCCATTCGGTAGGACAGGAAAGCATATCCAGGCGTGTCAGCGGTATATACTGTGATTTTGAAGCAGAGTATATATATATGATAAATCCGTCAGCATCATAATCTTCATAATGCCAGTTCAGTTTTATAGTATTATATGAAAAGGATCTTGCCTTGAACTCTGTCGGGGCTGATGGGGTCTCATAATCATAGGTTTGCGGGGAAAAGCTGTGTGCGTGTGCTGAAGAAGGGATACATGCTGCAGACATGATAAAAACAATAAAAAATATTATACTTTTTTTAAAAATCCTCATAACCTTTACCCTCATATAAAATATTTTTTATTATATCATTTTTTTTGATTAATCACAAAATTCTTGCAAAAATAAAAGAGAATTTAAAAAATCATAGAAAGACTTTGTTTTTTATGTGAATATGATAAAATAAATTATATTGTTTTTTTTTGGGGAAAGAGGATAAAAAGCATGAGGGTTCTGCTTACGGGTGGATTAGGATATATAGGAAGCCATATATGTGCGGCACTGGCTGATGCCGGATATGATTTTCTTATACTTGATAATCTCAGTAATTCAGATATCTCTGTGAAGGAAAGACTGGAAAAACTGACAGGCAGAGGACTGTGCTTCTACAAAGCAGATATTGGCAACCGTGATGCACTGGATATGATTTTCAGCAGGGAAGATATCGATGCGGTGATACATCTTGCCGGATACAAGGCTGTAGAAGAATCCGTGAAATATCCGCTTTTATATTACGATAATAATCTTTCCGGAACAGTATCGCTTCTGAAAGCAATGGATGATCATGGCATCAGGAAGATGCTGTTCAGTTCATCTGCGACAGTATACGGGCAGAACAACCAGGTTCCTTACAGCGAAGAAGATCGCTGCGATCCTGTAAATCCTTACGGGGAAACGAAATATATGACAGAGCGTATGCTTTATTCGCTCGCTTCGGCAAAGATACCTTGGACAGTAATGATACTCAGATATTTCAATCCGGCTGGTGCCCACGAAAGCGGGCTTATAGGAGAAGATCCGCAGGGAATACCCAATAATCTTTTTCCTTATATCATGAGAGTGGCCAGAGGAGAACTGCCGTATCTGAATATATTCGGCAAAGATTATCCTACTCCGGACGGAACCGGTATAAGAGATTATATCCATATCTGTGATCTGGCCGAGGGCCATGTAGCAGCATTGCAAAGTATGTTCAGAGGGACTGAGCCTGAGAACCCGGCTGTATATAACCTCGGCACAGGAAGGGGATGCAGCGTTCTGGAAGCAGTAAGCATGTTCGAAAAAAGCAATAATGTAAAAATACCTTACAGGATAGCCCCCAGACGCCAGGGAGATATTGCGGAGTGTTACGCCTCAGCAGAAAAAGCAGAAAATATCCTTGGATGGAAATCAAAACGTTCGATCTCAGATATGTGCAAAGATATGTGGAGGTTCGGACAGATAAGCCTGGAGCATCAGAATGATAAGCAAAAGAGATATTGATCAGCGTATCGGAAAACTGGAAAAAGAAAACGAAAGATTAAAAGCTCAGAATGCAGATATGCAGAAAAAGTTTGATGATCTGGATTTTCGATGCCGCGACCTCATGAAAAAATACAATGAACTGATCGGAGAAATCAATCTCAGATATTATGAACTGCTTCCGGAAGAACGATATGAAGCAGAAGCAGAGAAAAGATTCCTGATAAAGACCGGTGAAATTCTTGATCTGAGTGAGCCAAAGACTCTTAATGAAAAAATACAATGGCTGAAATTCCATGACCGTGATCCGATAAAGACAAAACTTGCTGACAAATTGTCTGTCAGACGATGGGTAGCTGAAACTATAGGCAGCGAATATCTGACTGAATCGTATGGAGACTGGAATTGTTTCGATGCAATAGATATGGACAGACTGCCTGGAAAATTTGTGCTTAAACCCAGTCATGGTTCGGGGATGGTCATTCTGGTAGATGACAAAAGCAGGATGGATACAGACAGGATCCGCAAAACTGTTAACAGGTGGCTGACTGTAAATTATGCCTACAGAGGTCTGGAGATGCAATACAGGGACATAAAACCCAGAGTACTGGCAGAAAAACATATAGGTCAGTCGGGAAAGGATTTTCAGGATTACAAATTCTGGTGTTTCAACGGTAAAGTCGCATTTATCCATGTAATCGATACGGTTGGCGGATCGTCTGTAAGCTCGGGTATATATGACAGAAACTGGCGGCGTACGCCTTTTCAGAGAGAAGATGAAACAGATGCACTGCATGAGAGACCGACTTTATTGAAAAAGATGATAACCTTGTCTGAGAAACTGAGCGAAAACTTCAAATTTGTCAGAGTGGATCTATATACGATAAGAAAAAAGGAAATCAAATTCGGAGAGATGACTTTTTCTCCTGCTAACGGGGAAAGAATATGGGTACCAAAAGAATATGACAGGAAATTGGGTGATCTGCTGGTCCTGTAGACCTTTGCAGGTGTACAATTTAAATAAAAAATTCAACAATAAAATAAGGAGCGAAAAAAATGCATAAAAAAATCGCGGTAGCAGGCGCAGGATATGTAGGCCTTTCTGTAGCAGTTTTACTGGCACAGAACAATGATGTCCACGTGGTAAGCACGACAGAGTCAAAAGTCGAATCTATAAATTCAGGAAAATCTCCCATAGTAGACAGGGAAATCTCCGAATTCCTCGCAGGCGGAAATCTTAATCTTACTGCTACTGTTGATAACAGAGCTGCTTACAGAGATGCGGAGATTATCGTCATAGCCACGCCTACCAATTATGACAGCCAAAAGGGTTATTTTGACACATCCACAGTGGAAGAAGTGATCGGGACAGTGCTCGATGTGAATCCTGAAGCGTCTATAGTGATAAAATCGACTATTCCCGTCGGTTATACTGAATCCATAAAAAAGAAATACGGTAATGCACATATAATGTTCAGTCCGGAATTTCTTAGGGAAGGAAAAGCACTGTATGACAATCTGTACCCAAGCCGCATAATAGTCGGAGCCTCTGAAAATGATAGAAAAATGATATCTGAAGCAAAAACTTTCGGGGAGCTTCTGAAAGAAGGTGCGGCTGCGACTGACGTGCCGATCCTTTTCACCAGCCCTACTGAAGCTGAATGCATAAAACTTTTCGCAAACACCTATCTTGCCCTGAGAGTAAGTTTTTTCAATGAGCTTGACACCTATGCCGAGGCGCGGGGACTTGATACAAAGGAAATAATAGAGGGCGTATGTCTGGATTCGCGTATAGGATCTCACTACAATAATCCCTCTTTCGGATACGGAGGTTACTGCCTTCCGAAAGATACGAAACAGCTGCTGGCAAATTATGAAGATGTACCTAACAATATAATAAAAGCGGTTGTGGATGCCAACCGCACCCGTAAAGATTTCATAGCTGAGCGCATACTTTACAAAGCCGGGTATTTTTCCGGTAATACCGGCTGTGTCATAGGTATATATCGTCTTACAATGAAAAAAGGCTCGGATAATTTCAGACAGTCGAGCATACAGGGCATAATGAAAAGAATAAAAGGTAAAGGCGTTGAGGTGGTAGTATATGAGCCAGTGCTAAAAGATGATGATTTTTTCGGCAGCAGGGTCATCCGTGATATAGATGAATTCAAAAAATTATCAGACGTTGTGGTAGCCAACAGGATGGAAAAGGAACTGGAAGATATAAAAGAGAAAGTTTATACAAGAGATCTCTTCTCAAGAGACTGAAAACTGAAGACCGAAGGTATAAAAGATTTATTGAGCGTTATAGCTTTAAATGGTTGAAAATACACATAATATATTATAAAATAACAGGGGTGCAAATTTATGGAGGATAGATGATCTATTTTAATGTGCCGCCCAAAACAGGCGGTGAACTGGAATATATAAGCCAGGCGATATCTAATTCAAAAATCAGCGGTGACGGCGACTTTACCAGAAAATGCCATGAGTGGATGAAACAGCGCACGGGTGTGCAGAACGTTTTGCTTACTACATCATGCACCCATGCTCTGGAAATGACAGGTATGCTTGCAGATATGAAGGAAGGCGACGAAGTGATCATGCCTTCCTATACTTTTGTTTCTACAGCTAACGCATTTGTTCTGCGGGGCGCAAAAATAGTTTTCGTAGACATAAGACCGGACACTATGAATATCGACGAGAAACTCATAGAGGACGCGATAACGAAAAAGACGAAAGCAGTCGTCCCTGTGCATTATGCCGGAGTCGCATGTGAAATGGACATGATTATGGATATTGCCCGCAGACATCGACTTTTAGTTATTGAAGATGCTGCGCAGGGAGTTATGGCTTCATATAAGGGAAGAGCTCTTGGCAGTATAGGAGATATGGGATGTTACAGTTTTCATGAGACTAAAAATTACAGCATGGGAGAAGGCGGAGCAATAACGGTAAATAATAAGAATTATATCGAAACTGCAGAAATAATCCGCGAAAAGGGGACTGACAGAAGCAGATTCCTGCGCGGACAGGTGGATAAGTATTCGTGGGTAAGCAGAGGGTCTTCGTATCTGCCGAGCGAACTGAACGCTGCATATCTATATCCTCAGCTTCTTGAAGCAGACAAAATAAATGATGAGAGGCTTGCAAGCTGGGGGCATTATTATGCCGGTCTGAAACCTCTTGCGGAAAGGGGACTGCTGGAGCTCCCATACGTACCGCCGGAGTGCTGTCACAATGCGCATATGTTTTATATCAAGCTGAAAGATATAGAAGAAAGGGATGCCCTTATAAATCATCTGAGAAACAATGATATAATACCGGCGTTCCATTATATACCGCTGCATGCTTCTGCAGCCGGCAGAAAATACGGACGGTTTCACGGAAACGACGTGTATACTACCAAAGAAAGTCAGCGTCTGCTTAGACTGCCGATGTATTATGGGCTTACACCGGCCGATATAGATAAAGTTATAGAAAAAATTTTTGGTTTTTATAAAAAATAAGCGATAAGGAGATCTGTTATGAGCACAAAAGAAAAAATCGAATTGCTTGAAGAAATCATGGATCTGGAGCCAGGTGACCTAACGCCTGAAACAGTTCTAAGCGATCTTGATGAATGGGATTCAATGACAAAACTATCTTTGGCAGCCGAAGCACATAAAGAATTCGGAAAGACGTTTTCCGTGGAGGATATAAAAGGATTCCTGACTGTCAAAGATATCTGCGATGCATTATAATTCATGATATGAGGTTAAATTATGAAAGATAAAAATGATATCATTCTTTTCAATAGTTCATGTGGAGATCCGGTAAAATATATCGATCTCGTTGATGCATTGAAAAAAGTCGGAGCTGATAAATGCGATATATTGATGCTTCATACAGAACTCTCATTCGGACTTCCTAATAAGGATATCAAAAGAAAAGATATACTTCAGCTTCTGATTGACGCAATAAAAGAACTGAATGTAAAAACTCTGCTCTTCCCTACATTTACTTTCAGCTTTTCAAACAGGCAGGAATATGATGTAAAAAATTCCAGAACTTCAATGGGTGCTTTGAATGAATTTGCCCGAAAGATGCCTGGCGCCTTACGCTCTATCGATCCACAGATGTCTTTTACAGTAATAGGTGAAGACAAGGATATTGTAAGAGATACGGGCAAAGAATGTGTGGGAAAGAACAGCACATTTGACAAAATACACGATAAGGAGAATGTCAATATATTATTTTTTGGAACAAAGCTTGAACAGTGCTTCACCCATCAGCACTATGTTGAATGGGCTCTGAATGTACCTTACAGATACAATATGGATTTTACAGGGGAGATAATAGCCGCGGACGGAAGCAGATACGAAGATACATATTCGATTTTTGTGAAATATCGCGATGTCATTCCGTTTACTCCGCCTGAATTTACAGACTCATTGCTGAATGAAGGAGTACTAAAGAAAGAAACCCTTGGTGACAGTGCGTTATATTGCTTTAAAGAAAAAGATGCTTATAACGAAACTAAAAGCTGGATAGAAAGGGATGTCAATGCATTCCTTGCAGAACCTTATGATACCAGACCTCTGGTAAAAGAATACAGTTACGGCAATGTAACTACTGTACAATAATGAAACTGAAGAAAATCTGTAATTATCCGATAGAAGAAAACACATACATTGTTTATGATGACAAACAGAGACACTGTGTGATAATAGATCCATTTGACGCTTCAGCTGTAGATGAATTTCTGGACAGCGAAAAGCTGACACCGGATTATGTTTTTCTGACACATGAGCATATAGATCACATTAATGGGCTAAACGGTCTCAAAATGCGTTATGATATCAAGGTCATATGTTCCGAAGAATGCAGCCGCAGAATATGCGATCCCAGAGAGAATCTTTCCATGTATTTTCAGATACTCCTGACCGTTAATTCAAGAATAAAAATACCAGAGGAATATATATCTTCTCAGAAGATATACAGCGCAGATGCTCCTGCCGATATCGTTTTTACGAAAGATGTGGAAATGGATTGGAACGGCTCAGCAATCAGATGCATTTCCACACCAGGGCATACATCTGCAAGCATATGTATAGTATTTGAGACAGAGATGATTTTTACAGGAGACTCTCTTCTCCGTGACGAAGAAACAGTGACCAGACTTCCAAGCGGGAGTAAAAAAGATTATATGGAAAAAACCATACCTTTTTTAAGAACACTTGACAATAATATACTTGTGTTGCCTGGACATGGAGAAGAATTTATTTTGAAAGAAAAATGCGATTTTTTGACAGGAGAGTAAAATAATGTTTGATTTCAGCGGCAAAAATATATTGGTAACAGGTGCTTCATCAGGGATAGGCAAGGCATGTGCAGAATATCTGGATAGTTGCGGAGCCAGAATGATACTTGTGGCTCGAAGAAAAGAACGTCTCGAAAAACTGGCTGAAGGACTTGGTCCGGAAACCCTTTCGATTCCATGCGATTTTGGTGACGTAGAGCATATCGGAAGTGTTTTCGAGAAGCTTGGATCAGAAAATATAAAACTCGACGGCCTTCTTCATTCAGCAGGAGAAGCACCGATAATTCCGGTATCACGATTCGATTATCCAAACGCCTTAAAGACGTTCAATGTGAATTTCTTTTCTTTTTGCGAGATCATAAGATATTGTTCAAAAAAGAGATATATGAACAATAATGCAGCTGTAGTCATTGTTTCCGCCATATCAGTGATAACAGGGCACAAGGCACAAGGTACATATGTGGCTACAAAAAGCGCACTTGAAAGTTATATGAGGATAGCCGCAAAAGAGCTGGTAGATAAGGGAATAAGGCTTAATGCGATAAGACCGGCAGGTGTAAATACTCCAATGTCATATGATCCGGATCTTGTCACAGAAGAATATCGGGAATATATGAAAAGTGTACAGAAACTCGGTATGATCGAGCCTGTAGAACTGGCAAAGACCACAGCGTTTCTGCTTTCCGATGATTCCAGATATATGTCAGGACTCTCAATCCCGGTAGATGCCGGACTTTTGTATTGCAGCGGAGAATTTTGATATGAAGATAACTGAAGCAGAATGGGAAAAACGGAACCTTGGTGTCAAAACAGCTGAGATTACAGCGGAACGGAACGATACTATTGGTGAACTGCGCATGATACAGGAAAAGTTGGATCAGGAATATAAGTATATTTGCCTTAAAACGAAGACAAATTCTCCGGATTTTATATTCGGCCTCAATGATCTGGGATATACATTTATTGAAACACAGATAGGGCTTAAATTCGACAGTAATGATTATTGTATCTCAAAAAGCACTGAATTATCTGCAGAGAAATACGGAAGCAGGATAGCTTTTGAATTTGCAGATAACGATTTGGAGATGGAAAGAATCATCGACAAGATAAGGAATCCTCAAATGTTTACAACAGACAGGATATTCCTTGATCCTGGCTTTGAAAAGGAAAAGGCAGGTATAAGATATTACTGGTGGTGCAGGGACTCATTCCAAAGAAACGGAAAAATATGTGAAGTCCATCTGGACGGACGGGCGATAGGGATTATGGCTTATGAGCCTGTTACTAAAAAGAAATACAAGGGGCTGATAGGTGGCATATATCCTGAATACAGTGACTATGCATTGCTGATGCCCGCAATAAATTACCTTTTTTTTCAGCATCTTATGAAAGGCGGGATGAAATTGCTGCTTTCGGCTGTATCATCCAATAATCCTACGATCTTCAAGATGAACTTAGCTTCAGGATATCAGATAAAAGATATTCATTATGTTTATGTAAAACATATCAAATAAGAAATGGACGGAATTGGAGAAAAAATGAAACTTTCATTTGTGATACCGTGCTATAGGTCGGAAAAAACAATAGAAAATGTGATCCGGGAAATAAGGGAGACTGTTAAAAAGGATGATACATATGAGATTATATGTGTAAACGACTGTTCTCCTGACGGAGTGTTCGACATACTTAAAAAATCAGCAGATAATGACAGAAATATAAAAGTCGTCAGTCTTGCAAAGAATTTCGGACAGCATAATGCTTTAATGGCAGGATACCATTATGCAAGCGGTGATGTAATAATATCCCTGGATGATGATGGTCAGACTCCAGCAGACGAATGCTACTCACTGATCGATGCGCTGGATGAAGAATGTGATGTGGTTTATGCACGATACAGGGAAAGAAAACATAACCTTTTCAGAAAACTCGGCAGTTCCTTCGCAGGACTTATGGGGAAAGTAATGATGGGAATCCCCAAGGGAATTGAAGGGAACAGCTACTTTGCATGCAAGAGATATATCATAGATGAAATCAGACGATATAAGAACCCATACACATTCGTGGGCGGCCTGATTTTCAGAACCACGAAAAAAATCCGAAACATAGACGTCACACACAGAGAAAGGGCTGAGGGGAAATCAGGCTATTCTTTACATAAGCTTGTTGCACTGTGGCTGAACGGATTTACTGCTTTCTCTGTAAAACCTCTTAGATTTGCTTCTACTACAGGTTTTGTATGTGCCGGATTTGGATTTGTTTATGGGATAATCACTGTGGTAAGGAAATTATGTGACCCTGATATCGCAATAGGTTACAGTTCGCTTATGGCAGTCATACTGCTTATAGGAGGCCTTTTGATGGTTATGATGGGCCTTGTCGGCGAATATATAGGCAGAATATATATAAGCCTGAACAATTCACCTCAGTATGTTATTCGCGAGACTTTGAACATAGATGACGGAGGGGAAAATGTATAAGAGCATTATTGATTATTTTGAAGAAACCGTTTCAAGATTTCCTGATAAGACAGCAATAGTCGACAGCGAGGGAACAATCCGCTTTTCTGTTCTGGCGAAAAATGCCAGAAACGTGGCACTTAATATATTAAAAGCGACAGGAAACAGGCGTAACTGCCCTATAGCAGTCTACATGAAGAAGTCCAAAAATACTGTGATCGCCGATATGGGTATATCCTATAGCGGCAATCCTTATATGAATCTGGATATCAAAACGCCGATAGACCGAATAAAGGCTATTCTGGAGCATGTTCAGCCTTCAATGATCATAACCGATCAGGAATCTTCAGAAAAGATATTGCAGGTTTCCGACCGTTTTAGGGTGATGTCCATAGAAAATATTTCTGATAATGACACCGGAGTAGATGTAAATGTCATATATGAAGGACTGCTGCATCAGATAGACACAGATCCATCATGTATTATAAATACTTCAGGATCAACAGGAATACCAAAGGGCGTCATACTTAATCATAAAAGTTTTTTCGATTTTCTTCAGTGGACCACCGAGACATTTGATCTGAATAGCAGTACAAATATTGGGAGCCTTTCTCCAAGTGTCTTCGATATATTTGTATATGAAATATGGCTGATGTCTGTAAAAGGTGCAACTATTACTCTGCTGGATGAAAATATGGCAATGTTCCCTGCGAAGCTTCTTGAACAGATGAAGACAGCAGAAGTGAATTTTATATTTTGGGTTCCGTCAATAATGGTGAATATAGCAAATATGGATCTTCTGTCAAAAATTTCCCTTGAAGACTTAAAACTGGTATGGTTTGCAGGAGAAGTTTTCCCTACCAAGCAATTCAATTACTGGAGGAGAATGCTTCCATGGACGAAATTCGCGAATTTTTACGGACCGATAGAGATAACTCTTGACTGCACTTACTATATAATCGAACGTGAATTCCAGGACAGCGAGCCGCTGCCGATAGGTTTCCCATGTAAAAATACAGATATATTGATACTGAATGAACATGACATGCCTTGCGGCCGGAAAGAAGAAGGGGAACTGTGTGTAAGGGGCACATCTCTTGCTATGGGGTATTATAAAAATCCTGAAAAAACTTCATCTGTATTTGTGCAGAATCCTCTTAACAATGATTACCCTGAACTGATATACCGGACCGGAGATATCGTATATGTGAACGATCACGGAGAGATCGTCTTCAAAGGCAGGAAAGACAGCCTTATAAAGCATATGGGATATCGTATAGAACTAGGCGAAATAGAACATGCTGTCATAAATAAAATTGGAATAGTTGAATATTGCTGTGTCGTTTATAACAGGCAGAAGAAAGAGATAACCATGTTCTATGAATCAGATGAGGAAATATCTTCCGGGGAATTTAGAAAAGCATTGATGAATCTGTTCCCCAAATATATGATACCGACGAAATACATAAAAAAAGATATTTTGCCGAGGAATACCAACGGCAAGATAGACCGGAACAAGCTCAACGAAGAAGTGAACAGCTGAATTGTTTAAACTGGAGGAAAAAAATGGATATTATAAAAAGTTTTTTTAAGGAGATAAGGCCGGAGTTCGATTTCGATGAAAGCAAAAATTTTATTCAGGACGGATATCTTGATTCTTTCGATGTGATCACGCTTGTCAATATGATCGAAGAAAAATTCGGGATCACTATTGACGGGCTGGATATAATACCTGAGAATTTTTGCAGTTATGATTCAATCAAAGGGATGATTTCAAAAAATGGAGGTAAGATTTGAAAACTGTTTTTGAAGGCAAAAAAATTTCAGGAATTCTTGGCATATTACCTGAGAATGTTTATTATTTCGATGATGAAGTCAATAATTACACGTTTCCGGTAAAGCAGACAATGAGACTGAAAAAACTGATGGGCTTCGAATCTCACAGAATGGTAAAAAAAGACAGTTTTACTTCTGATCTCTGCATTTTTGGTGCCGAATATCTATTAAAAAAAGGATATATAGATAAAGAAGAAATCGGAGCGATAATAGTAGTTACTCTTTCGCCGGATCATTTTCTTCCGCATATCAGCAACACAATACAGGGTGAACTGGATTTTTCTGAAGATGTAATATGTCTTGACATAGCCCAGGGTTGCTGCGGATTTCTGGTGGGACTGATGCAGTCATTTCTTTTGCTGGATAAGCTGGGGAATAAAAAGGTTTTACTTTTCAACGCAGACGTTCTCAGCAAAAAAATTTCTCCGAAGGACAGAAACGATTTTCCGCTGGCAGGAGATGGCGCTGCGGTCACTGTGATTGAAAATGATAAAACAGCAGAAGATATTTATTACACAATCTATATGGACGGCAAGAGAAGAAATGTACTTCGCATACCTGCCGGAGGCTTTCGGCTTCCCAACAGTCCGGAAACCGGAGAACTTAAGGATCAGGGCGATGGAAATTTTCGAGCTTTGGATCATATGCATATGGATGGTGCTGATGTTTTCAATTTCGTACAGACAGAAGTCCCTCCATGCATAGACGAGATTCTGGATTTTTCAGGACTTAAAAAAGATGATATCGATTATTATCTTTTTCATCAGCCCAATACATTTATGCTTCAGAAGCTGAGAGAAAAACTGGAGATAGATGAGGAAAAAATTTTTTCCGATCTTGTGAGAAAATATGGAAATTCCAGCGGTGCGTCCATTCCATTGGTAATAACTGATAATTTATCAAAACTTATGAAGAAAGAAAAACATATTTGCTGCCTTTCGGCATTTGGTTCCGGATTAGCATGGGGAGCTATGGTAATAAATCTTGGTATGATGAAATTTTGTGATCTGGTTATATCAGATCTTTAAAGGTGTTTATGGAAAAGTATACCTATAATGATATTAAAAATAAAATATTATACTTACGGAAAAGCCAGAATGATGTTGTTTCAAATTTCATTCCTCTCATGGATTCAGGCAATGATGATAATTATGAGGGATTCAGCACTGATAAATCGATTGTATTCTTGCATGAAGAAGGACGCACAAGAAGAGCAACTTTTTTTTCCGGAGACAGAAGCGAATTGATATATTTATTGAGCTTACTGCCAAAGGGCATAGCAGCAGATTATATAGCACGAAGCGAGACAGTAGACGATGATTTTATGTTGAAAGCCGGATTCCGGAAAAAGGGGCTTCTGGAAAGAATATCTTTTCCAGATATACAACAGGAAAAAGAGATACTGTTACAGGATCCCCAATTTAAAGCTTTATATGATAATGGAGACTTTTGTGATGTCGAGTATGCTGTAACGGGTGATGAATATGAGATATATAAAAATTTAAGCGAAATTTTCAATATATATGTAGATCATTTAGAAACAGAAAAAGAAATTTTAGCGCATATAGAAAAGAAAGGAATCATAATTTGCAGAAAAGATTATGGGATCGCTGCTTTGGAAATATATAATATTCACGGAAGCAAAATGGAAATCACGAATGTTTTCAACAAAGATAATTATCGTGTAATGTGTGCACTTGATGTGAAAATAAGAGAGATTGCAAGAGAAAATTCAGTAAAATATATGTATACTTTTGTGGATTTATATAATGAAAGAGCAGTCCGCTATCATAATAGGCGCAATGCGATTTTTGAAAAATTTTATAATCATATTTATGCCAAAGAATAAACAGGAGACAGATTATGATCGGAAACGGATTATTATTCCCTGGTCAGGGGTCGCAGTTCGTTGGAATGGGAAAAACCAGATATGAAAAATGTATTGAAGCAAGAAAATTGTCAGAAGAAGCAAATGATATACTTGGTTTTGATTTACGTTCACTTATGTTTGAAGGCCCGGAGGAAAAACTCCGCCTCACCGAATATGCACAGCCGGCAATTTTTGTTGCATCAGCCATGGCGTTTGAATGCTATAAAAAGTTGGGAGAGCCGTTTTCAGTGGCAGCTGGCCATAGCCTTGGAGAATATTCCGCACTTTATGCATCAGGAACGTTCAGCTTTCGTGACGGACTTGAACTTGTCAGTAAACGTGGCGCTGCCATGAGCAGTGAAAATGCAAAGGGAATGATGTATGCCGTTCTTGGAATGGAGATAGATAAACTTAAGGATTACATCAACAGGCAGAATGGGAAGGTAGAAATCGCAAATATCAATTCTGCGGTTCAGATAGTGATTTCCGGTTCCAACGATGCGATAAATAATGTAGTCAGAGATATAGAATCTGACTATCATGAAGCTGTTACATTGCGAAAACTGGAAGTAAGCGCACCGTTCCATTGTTTCATGATGAAAGAAGCAAAAAAAACAATGGAAAAAGAGATAGACAAAATTCCATTCAATGTGCCTGTTATTCCCGTGATCCCCAATGTTACAGCCATTCCGACGAGAGATGTGGAGATTATAAAAAAATCACTTAAATCCCAGATCACTTCTACTGTAGACTGGCTTGGGAGTATATTGAAAATGAAAGAAATGCAAGTCGCAAAATTTTATGAGATAGGAGAAGGTGACGTACTGAAAAAGATGAATAAAGTTATAACTCTGAGGCCAAGATGCTGCAGTGTTTAAAAATATGATAAAAAAAACAGATCTGAGATATTATATGCTCCTGCATGCAGGTATCCTTATATATGCCTCCACAGGAATATTTTCCAAGTTCGCCGCAAGGCAGGAACTTCTTTCTTTCGGTTTTCTTTTATTCTATGGATTGATGCTTTTCGCCTTGTTCCTTTATGCTCTTGTATGGCAGCAGGTGTTGAAGCATCTGGCACTTACAACTGCATTCCTGAATAAATCCGTGACCGTAGTATGGGGGATGATCCTGGGAAATATCATATTTCATGAGGCTATAACATGGAATATGATTATCGGTGCAGCTATAGTCCTGTCTGGAGTGATAATGGTGGTGACTGATAATGATTAGTGTTTATATTGCAGTATTTTTAGCGGGAGTTTTGATATCATCAGTATCACAGATAATTTTAAAAAAAAGCGCTGTGGCTGAACATGAGAGTTTTATGAAAGAGTATCTCAATTCCCGGGTCATAGGAGCTTATTCGATATTCATCGTTGCTACATTCTGCACGATATATGCATACAAGGCAGTGCCGCTTTCAATGGGACCTGTACTGGAATCCTCTCAGTATATATTCGTTGCGGTATTGAGTTATATATTTCTTAAGGAAAAAATAAGCAGAAGAAAGCTGACGGGGCTTATAATAATAATAGCGGGGATAATTGTGTTTTCGATATAAAAGGAGAATAGCAGAATGAAAGGAATAGTTTTAGCAGGAGGCAAGGGCACGCGCCTTTACCCGATGACAAAGGCAGTTTCGAAGCAGTTGCTGCCGATATATGATAAACCACTTATCTATTATCCTATATCGGTGCTTTTTCTTGCCGGGATAAGGGACATACTGATTATTTCCACGCCCGAAGATATAGACGACTACAGAAGTCTTCTTGGCAGCGGTGAAAAATTGGGTGTGAATTTCGACTATATCATACAGGATGAACCACGTGGCCTGGCTGATGCTTTCATCCTGGGGAAAGAATTCATTGGTAATGAGAAAGTATGCCTTGTACTCGGCGACAATGTTTTCTACGGGCAGGATCTTACAAAAACACTTGAGGATGCAATGAAACACAAGGATGGCGCGACTGTTTTCGGTTATCCGGTGAATGATCCCAGATCCTTCGGAGTGGTAGAATTCGATGGAAAAAACAATGTCATATCAATAGAGGAAAAACCGGAAAAACCGAAATCCAAATTTGCTGTGCCGGGACTGTATTTTTATGACAACGATGTTGTCGAAATAGCAAAGGACATCATACCTTCGGCACGCGGTGAAATCGAGATCACTGCCGTAAATAATGCATATCTGAAGACGGGCAGGCTCAAAGTCACACTTATGGGCAGAGGAATGGCATGGCTCGATACAGGGACCCCGGACGGTATGCTAAAGGCTGCGGAATTCATAGAAACAGTACAGTCACGTCAGGGATTTTATATAGCCTGTCTGGAAGAAATAGCATGGCGCAGGGGATTCATCAGCAGAGAAAAGCTGAAACAGATAGGCAGAGAACTGGAGATGACTGATTACGGAAAATATATATTATCCCTAGTGGAAGAAGGATAGGAGCATAAGATGAATATACTGGTAACAGGCGCGGCAGGTTTCATAGGCAGCAATTTTGTCTTCTACATGCTGAAAGAACATAAAGATTATAAAATATGTGCTATGGATTCTCTTACGTATGCAGGCAATATAGGGACACTTGCGGATGTGATGGAAGAACCGAATTTTTCTTTCTGCAAATGCGATATAGCTGACAAAAAAAAGGTCTTTGATCTTTTCGAAAAAGAAGGATTCGACGTAGTCGTCAACTTTGCTGCGGAGTCACACGTAGACAGATCGATAGAGGATCCCGGAGTTTTTCTCAGGACCAATATCATAGGGACACAGGTTCTGATGGATGCTTCAAAAGAATATGGTGTGAAAAGATATCATCAGGTAGGGACAGATGAAGTATACGGAGATCTTCCGCTGGACAGAAAGGATCTTTTTTTTACCGAAGACATGCCGCTGACAGCATCAAGTCCTTATTCGGCGTCAAAGGCTTCTGCTGACCTTCTGGTAATGGCTTATCACAGGACGTTCGACATGCCGGTGACGATTTCCAGATGCTCAAATAATTACGGACCTTATCAGTTCCCTGAAAAACTGATACCTCTGATCATAAGCAGAGCTTTGGATGATAAAGAACTGCCGGTATACGGTACGGGGAAAAATGTACGGGACTGGCTGTATGTTGAAGATCACTGCAGGGCCATAGACATGATAATACATGAAGGCAGGGTCGGAGAGGTATATAATATCGGCGGGCATAATGAAAAAAGCAATCTTGAAGTTGTCAGGATCATACTGAAAAATCTTGGAAAGCCTGAAAGCCTTATAAGGTTTGTCAGCGACAGAAAAGGGCATGATCTGAGATATGCCATAGACCCGTTAAAGATATCGGAAGAACTTGGATGGCTGCCAACTACAATGTTCGACGACGGTATCAGAAAGACCATCCAGTGGTATCTCGATAACAAAGACTGGTGGCTGAATATAATTTCAGGAGAATACAGGGAGTACTATGATCGGATGTATGGGAATAGATGAACCCCGAAATGTTTCAAAACGATATGCTCTGTACGCTTTGGTGTTCAATGCAGCAGTTTTAACATCTTATATTATATTTGCAGGAGTTTCATACGAAAGTAATGATGACTATACATTATCAGTAATGATAAGCACTGCAGGATACTGTAATTACAGTTTTATAAATTTTTTTCTCTGCAAGTTTATATGCATGATACAGAGCGTACTGCACTTTGCCAACTGGTTTGTACTGTTTCAGATGCTTCTTTCTTATATTGCTTTTACAGCTGTTACCTGCATTTTTCTTGCAAGGAACAGATACAGAATTACTATGGCTCTGTTTTTTATATGCATAACGATTTTTTCTTTCGATCACTATTCAAGGATACAGTTTACCAAGACCTCCACACTCCTTATTACTGCTGGCGCGCTGTTGATCATATATGCATGGATGAAATCCCGTGGAAAAGCATTGCCTTATGTTTTTGGAACTGTTTTAACAGTAATCGGATCCATGTATCGCTTTCAGAATATATTGATGATATTCGGATTTGCTGCAGTATTTATTCTTGGTTTTATTATTACCGGTATTAAACGCAATATGAAGACTGATGTATATCGGAGAAAGACACGGAACATATTGATACTTTCTGCGATTTTTCTTACAATATTTGCAGGTTCATATGCTGTAAATCTATTATCATACAATATGGATCACAGCACCCCGGGACTTCAGAGATATATGACATATGATACGGCAAGGTCTGCTGTTTCAGACTATCAGATGAACTACAATGAATGCAAAGAAACCTGTAGGAAATGCGGCATATCCGAAAATTCATATAATCTGATGCAATGGAACTGGTACTATGACTATAACGGCGCTGCGTCCGAAAGTAATCTTATCGCACTGGGGAAATCACGTACAGCGGATCATAAAAACATTTCACCAGTATCATCTACAGAGACTTTTGTTGCATATGTTGGTAAGAACATAAAGGGACACAGCAGGACAGGCATGCACATCGTCATACTTATGGCTATTACTGTTATAGGTATGCTCACCTTTAAAAAGAAATGGATGTTTTTCCCATTTTTCATAGGTACTTTCACAATTTTGTCTTATATGTACCTGCTTCATATAGGACGCATGCCATACAGGGCCACATATGGAATTGATCTGGCAGCCGCATTATTCCTTATCTTTTCCATGAATTTTGCAAAGGCAAGATATAATCTGAAGTCGGGAATATCAAAGACTTTTTTGACTGCTGCTGCGGTGATACTGGTGGCCGTAAGCCTTTTTATAAATATATCTGCTGCATCATCGATAAAAACGCAATATGGTTCAGTTTATTATTCAGATGCACTACTGAAATATATGCAAAAGAACAATGACAAAGTCTTTGTATTTGATACAAGGACTTCAGGAAGTTATGCTATGCATCTTTCATACTATAATGAACCTCTTAAAAAATTTCCTGATTCATATAACAGTAATCTTTTATCTTTTGGGGGATGGGGCACTCTTTCACCATATAACGACCAGATACTTTCCAGATTTGATATTGATAACGTTTTTCAGGATATAATAAACAATAAAAATGTTTATGTCGTGGATATATATAATAAATCTGATATGGAAAAGTATCTTAATGATTATTATGGTGAAAAGAACAGAACGATATATTATAATTATGTTGACAGAATAAGCGGTATGGATATCTGGAGAGTTTGTATGAGATAGTTATTTTTTTGAAGTGTGTAAGGAGAGTTTGATTTAAATGGAGAAAATATTTTTAAGAAAAAAAATTTATACGGAAAAGATAGTATACGCCCTGATTGCTTTTCTTTTTCTTATTTTTATGTTTTGCACATCAGGGAATATATCATTCTGGACAGATGAACTTTCACAGGTCAGTTTTATTGCCGTCCCTTTCAAAGAATTTTTTAGAAGTGCTGTGATTCAGGGACATGAGTCTATGCCTTTATGGAGTTTCTTCGTATTTTTTTGGTATAAGATTATGCCTTATGGAGAAAAATGGCTTTTCCTGCTTCCTGAAATAGCGACATCTCTTGGGATATATATAGTTGCGCTTACTGGTAAAAGAATAGGCGGAAAATGGACAGGCATATTTGCTTTGATATTCTGTTGCACTTCTTCTACGCTGATATTATATGCAGGAGAGGAATTCAGGGAGTATGGGTTCATATTCCTGTTTTCTGCAATCACCATTTATTTCTGGACAAAAAGGATAGAATATATTGGCAAAGAAAAAAACAAGGACATAGTTGCTTATGCTATAGCTATGGTACTGCTGTTTTTCTGTCATCCTATCACACTGATGATATGCGGTTCTTTGGGGATATTTGATCTGATTCTTTTTATTAGAAAAAAAATTCAGCTTAAATGTGTATTCTCTTATGTAATATTTTTGATCATAAGCGGAATTTATTTTTTCAGGATATTTACTGCAAATTATAAGTATTTTACAGAAGAGGCCTCTTCATGGATAGACGCTCCTAAATATGCAGATATATTTAACCTGATGAAATACCTTACCGGACAGCAGAATATAGTGTTTATTGCAGCTGTGTTCGGAGGAGGATTTGTTTTGTCTGTATGTCTGTACAATCTGAGAATGAAAAGAAAAACTGCGAAAGAAATCATTGCTGTTTTAGGACTGACATGGATTGCAGGGTTTTCTATATCATTTGCCTTTATTTACAGCGCATTTATAAAACCGGATGGATCTATATTTATACTAAGATATTTTATTTGTCTTATTCCTGCATTGATGATAATCTGCGGTTATTCAGTTACAGTTGTATGCAGATATGCAGTAGCAGATGCAGAAAAGAATAAACGGCAGATACTGAATTGTACTTTTGCTTTTTTCTTCACTATATTCTTAGGATTAGGAATGCTACCGGTAACAACGAACCAGGTTTCACGGGAACCTTTCAAAGAAGCTTCAGCATGGCTTTCTTCACAAAACGATATATATGATGAGAATGTGGCAGTATTGTTTACCTGCTATCAATCTTCCATAGATGGCTGCAGGAAATATTATTTTTACAGACAGGGCAAGAATAAAAAAATAAACATAATTTCTCAGTATAGCGACAAAAAAATAAAAAAATTGAAAGAATATGATAAACTTTATTTGGTTAAGATCCATAATCCCGTTTATGCTAAAACAAAATCACAGTTAAAGAAAAATTTTGTTCTTATTTCTGAAAACAAGAAAGATCACATTATGTGCTATGAAAAAAAATAAAATGACAGATTGGAGAGAAATATGGAGACACCAGTTATTTCAGTAATAATCCCGATATACAATACTGAAGAATACTTAGAAGAATGTCTGGATACTGTCTTCGGGCAGACGTTTACAAATTTTGAGCTTATATGTGTAGACGACGGTTCTACGGACAGATCCAGAGAGATTCTGGATGCTTATGCAGAAAATGATGACAGGATAAAGATAATATGCCAGCAAAACAGATTCGCGGGAACTGCAAGAAACAACGGCTTGAAGACGGCTTCGGGTGAATATGTGCTTTTTCTGGACAGCGATGATTTTTTTGAAACAGATATGTTTGAACGGCTTTATGATAAAGCAAAGGCATATGAGGCTGACATATGTATATGCAATGCACGCAACTATTTTGAAGCAACCGGACGATTCGGCAAGCCGCAGCAATTCCTTGATTCTTCGAAAATACCGTCCAGGGAGCCATTTTCATACAGGACAGATCCTGATTACATATTCAATTTCACCACCCCCGCACCTTGGAACATGTTATACAAACGGTCATTCCTGCTGGAAAATGGTTTACAGTTTCAGGAAATCAAAAGAGCCAATGATCTGAGATTCTTCGGAATGGCCATAGTTAAGGCAAGATCCATCGTGACTGTGAAAAAGCGTCTTGTAAATTACCGGGTAAGAGCAACCGGGAATCTTCAGTCTCAAAATGATGAAACTCCGCTTGGGTTTTATAGTGCTCTTCTTCAGGTCAGAGACGAAGTCATAAAAATGGGCATATTGAATGAAGTCAGAAAAAGCCTTATGAATCACGCGTTGAGCGTATATACATATAACATGGACACTCTCAGGGATCCTGAAAATTTCCGGCTCCTTTATCATAAATTTTTTGATGAAGTACTTGAAGCCTTTTATATAAATAAATATAAGGAAGAGGATATATATTCGATAGCTGCAAGAGAAAAATATTCAAAATACAAAGATACAGATATAGACTGCCTGATAGAAGAGATTTACGGCAGCGAAGAAAAAGAGGTTAGTGAAAACAGCTGTATGATAACAGACTCGGGCAAATCCGTGGACGTTTCTGTAATAATACCTGTTTATAATACCTGTGAATATCTGGAAAAATGTATAACAAGTGTCATTGAACAGACACTCACGAATATAGAAATCATATGTATAAATGACGGCTCTACGGATGATTCACTGGATATACTGAAGAAATTTGCTGCCGTTGATGAAAGGATAGTTCTGGTAGACAAAAAAAATGAGGGTGTTTCGAAAACACGTAATACAGGGATGAATATGGCCAGAGGGAAATACATTGCCTTTATGGACAGCGACGACTATTTCGAAAAAGATGCGCTGGAGATATTATATAATAAAGCTGTTTCAGAAGATCTGGAAATCGTCTTTTATAATACACATGTGAGGTTTCTGGACAAGGGAATGGAAAAAGAAAAAGAAAAGTTTGCCAGATACTATAAGCGTGTGAGAGATTATCAAGGCAAAATGACAGGGATAGATCTGTATGTAAAAATGCATCGTGTGAAAGAATATAAAGTTTCGGTATGCATGCAGTTTTATAAGAAGACTTTTGTTGAGGACAATTCTCTCAGATTTTTCGAAGGCATACTGCATGAAGATAACCTTTTCACATTCCGGGCTATACTATATGCGCACTCGGCAGGATATGTAAAAAATCAACTATATAATCGTACTGTACGGAACAATTCCATAATGACCAGTGACGAGACAGCAGCGAATTTTATCGGATATTTCACATGCTATTCTGAAATGCTGAGATTTGCCAATATTTTCGAAAGTAAGGCGAATGTCAGCGAAGAAGCAAAAAGCTTCATAGGAAGCAGCATCCACAGCGTATACAATTCAGCCGTAAGAATATATCGTGATCTGCCGGAGGAAGATATTTCAGATATAATTTTCGATAATAATTCTATTGCGGAAAGATTGTACTGGTGTTTCAAAAGATCGGAAGTTGAGATAAGAAGGATAAAAAAATCGAACACATTCAAAACAGGTAAAATTGTTATGGCCTTGCCTATAAAAATGAAAGAGAATATGAGAAAAATCAGAAAGACAAAGAGGTAGTATATTGATATCAGTTATAATACCGATATATAATAACGGCAAAACTCTGAGCGCCGCTTTGCTGTCCTTAAAATCACAGACTTTCAGTAATTTTGAAGCACTGCTTGTAAACAACGGCTCAACTGATGAGTCTGCTGATATAATCAAGGATATATGTGAAAAAGATCACAGATTCAATGATTTGAGCGTAGAAAAAAAACTCGGCGTATCAGGAGCACGGAATATAGGACTTCGGCAGGCAGTGGGAAAATATATAAGTTTTCTGGACGGTGATGACACTATGCCGCCTAATGCACTGAAGGCTATGCACGACACTGCAGAAGACAATAAAGCAGATATGGCAGTGGGCAATATGTTGCGCAACAGTCCTTTGAGACGGTATGAATTCAAGGTAAATGCCGCTTTATCCAAGCAAAAAAAAATCGACAGGCACGATATGAATTTCATATATTCGTTTACCGTCTGCAATAAGCTTTTCAGAAATGATATCATAAAGAAAAACGGACTTGAATTTGAGGATCTTACACATGCTGAAGATGGTGTCTTTCTGTTCTCGTATCTGCAGTATTGCAATAATATATGCGGCTGCGATGAGATAGTTTATGAATACTACAGACCGCTGCCGTATTTAGGGACATCTGCTACTACGGAAATAAAAAAGGGCATGCTGGAAGATCTGATCGTTTCTTTTGAGCATATACTGGTAATATGCAAAGACGAAACTAATTCATATATAAGAGAAATATATGTCCGGGCTATAAAAACAAGTCTTATAGGTGAATATTACCGAAAACTCTGGTGTCTGGACGACAGGACTTTTCTGTTTATGAAAAAAAAGATCCTGGAATACAGACGCCAGATAACTGAAGAGCAGTGGAAAACTATCATAGGAAACAACAAGGATCTTCAGCTTGATAAAGGCATAATGGATAGATCGGAAGCTGTAAAAAATCCTCTTTTTACAGTAGCAGTGACAAGGAGAGTCTCTCCGGAACATAGGGAAAAATTCATAAAGTCTCTTTACTGCCAGAACTCTCCGTTTTTCAGACTGGTTGAAGAAAGTGCCGGGGAAAAAGATTTTATGTGCCGTGCACTGGAGGAATGCGACACACCGTATATAACATTTGTCGATCATGACGTACTGTACAGCGATAATACGCTTTATAGTATGCATAAAAATATTATTGACAACCAATGTAGCTTTATATCAGTAATTATGGTGGCTCTGGAAAATGGCAGACGCAAGGAATTGCCGGTCATGAAGATACCTTTCAGCAGAGATAACCTTGAAACAGCGGAATATGACATATTCGACTGGACCTTCGCAAACAAGATGTTCGTCACGGAATCGTTGAAAAAATGCGGAAGCCTGGATATGAAAAAAATATATCTCAGTCTTTCACATGTCAGGAAGAGGAATTCGGTCATTATAACGAAGATGTCAAATGAAGATCTGATGTGTCATGGAGAAAGTTCCTCGCCTGCGGAACGCCTGGAAGCATTTACCATATATGAACAGAATGAGGAAAAGGAGTCGATGAAAGCGAAGATATACAAGGCCTTCACTCCTCTGAAAAAAAGAGTCCTCCTTCTCTGCAACGACAGGGAACCGCGGCCTGAGAGCATGATCCTCTATGACAGCATAAAAGGGGATAAGATATGGTTCTCAAAGAAAGATCCTTCTGCAAGAAAGCAGATAAGCCGGGAGACAAAGATCTGCCGCGTGATACTCTCTGAAGGAAAGAGCATGTATTTCTCGCGTATTCCGCTGAGAAAAGGACAGAGAATGATCAGGATGATCGATGTTCTAGGCGGATGCGGATCTGAAAGCAGCAAGGTTGCCGAATATATCGACGAAATACTTGCAGATGAATAAAAAGCGAAAGGACGGACAGCAACATTGAGATTACTTCTTGCCCTGATGCGGGGTTTTCTTAATTTCATATATCTGTTTCATAAAATGGCGCCGGCCAGGAAAAGGATATCGATAATAAGCAGACAGGGAGACGAACCGTCTCTTGATTTTGTCATGCTCATAGATGAACTCGGACAACAGGATCCTGATGTCGAGATCAGTACATTGTGCCATAAACTGGGCAAATCACTGAAGGGAAAATTTCTTTACTTATTCCATCTCATAGGCCCTCAGATGCATGCTCTGGCAACTTCGAAGGTAGTCATAATAGACGGATACTGCATAGGAGTCAGCGTCCTGAAACATAAGAAAAGTTTAAAGATAATACAGACATGGCATGCTCTCGGAGCCCTGAAAAAGTTCGGATACGGGATACTTGACACGGCAGAAGGCGCTTCGCGTGCCGTGGCTGAGGGCATGCGCATGCACAGGAATTATGACTATATACTGGCCAGCAGCAGTGCAAGTATACCGGTCTTTTCCGAATGCTTCAATTACGGACGGGATGTATTCAAAATAATACCTCTGCCGCGTACGGATCTTCTGCGTGACAGGGAATATATGGAGATATGCAGAGAAAAGATAACCGAACAGTATCCGCAGCTGAAAGAGAAGAAAAATATACTTTATGCGCCTACTTTCAGGATAGACGAAAACATCGAAGAAAATATCAATGCGCTGATAGAAGCAGTTGATTACGAAAAATACAATCTGATAATAAAGCTGCATCCGCTCATGAACGATATAATACATTCGCGTAAGGCGATAGAATGCAAAGGGTTCAGCACTCTGGAATGTTTTTCGGTCAGCGATTATCTCATAACCGACTATTCGGCCGTGATCTTCGAAGCAGCCACCGCAGGGATTCCGGTATTCCTGTATACATTCGATTATGAAGCATATAAGGGGAAAAGAGGCCTTGGCTTCGAATATGGCAGGGATACTGTCATAAAGCCTCACAAGGATCCGGAGGAAGTGATACGGGCCATAGAAGATGAGGATTACAGCATGGACGCAATGCGCGCTTTTGCCGAAAAATATGTGGATTCTATGGAACATTGCACAAAGACACTTGCGGCCTTCGTATTATCTTTGTTATAATATATTGTTATGAACATGGGGAAGAACGTATCTTCCCGGTAATTTTATTGAGGAGAGATATCTATGATATTTGCAGCAGTACTGGCCGGCGGGATCGGCAGCAGAATGGGCAGCACCGACAAGCCCAAACAGTTTCTTCAGATCGGTGAAAAACCCATAATAGTGCATACAGTAGAACAGTTTTGCATAAATGACAAGTTCGAAAAGATCATAGTCCTCTGCCCTGAGCAGTGGATACCTTATACCAGAGATCTTTTCAGGAAATACCTCGGCAGTGCCGGCGAAAAAGTTACAGTGATCGCCGGCGGCAGCGTAAGGAACGAGACGATAATGAGAGCCATAGAATATATCCGGGAGAATCATGGCCTTGATGAAAATACCATACTTCTGACACATGATGCAGTACGGCCTTTCGTCACCCTGCGCATAATAGAAGACAATATATCTGCGGCAATGAAATACGGCGTATGTGATACAGTTATCCCGGCCGTGGATACTCTGGTGGAGACCGGTGACGGAAAATTCATAACGGACATACCGGAAAGATCACGCTTCTATCACGGTCAGACTCCGCAGACATTCCGTGCGCTGAGGTTTATGGAACTTTACGGATCACTTTCCGATGAAGAGAAAGCAATACTCACCGATGCTGCAAAAGTGTTCATTATGAAGGGCGAAAAGGTATATATGGTCCGGGGCGAGACTTTCAATATCAAAGTGACTTATCCTTATGATCTGCAGCTGGCAGAGACTCTTCTGGAAGGAGACAGATAAGTGCTTAATACTATTTACAGACTTGTTGAGCCCAGGCATTTCGAAGCTCAGTTCACAGACATAGATATAACAGGGGACGAAGTGATAGTAAGACCTGCCTATCTTTCCATATGCAATGCGGATATGCGTTATTATCAGGGAAAGAGGCCGCCTGAAGTACTGCAGAAAAAGCTGCCGATGGCATTGATACATGAAGGGATCGGGAATGTGATCTTCGATCCGCGAAAAGAATTCACAGTCGGGCAGTGTGTTGCTATGGTTCCGAACACCCCGGTGGAGAAAGATGAGATAATAGCTGAAAATTATCTGCGGACCAGCAGATTCAGAGCCAGCGGTTTTGACGGATTCATGCAGGACAAGGTAGCAATGGACAGAGACAGGATCGTTCCCGTTCCCAAAAATGTGAACAGACAGGTAGCTGCGTTTACCGAGCTGGCTTCCGTAAGCTACCATACCATAAACAGGTTCGACAGCATAGCTCACAGCCGCCGTCGCAGGATAGGTGTATGGGGCGACGGCAATCTGGCGTTTATAACTTCACTTTTGCTGAAAAAAAGAATGCCGGAAAGCAGAATTGCGATTTTCGGCAAAAACCCGTATAAAATGATGGATTTTGCTTTTGCAGACGAAACGTACGATATAACAGATATACCAAAGGATCTGCGGGTGGATCACGCTTTCGAATGCGTCGGACGCGAGGCTTCCGGGAACGCGATAAACCAGATAATCGATTATATACATCCGGAAGGCACAATAGCCATAATGGGCGTTTCGGAAATATTCGTGCCGCTGAACACAAGGATGATACTTGAGAAGGGTCTGAGAATATTCGGAAGCAGCCGCAGCGGAAAACAGGATTTTGTCGATACTCTCGCATTTTACCGAAAGAACCGGGATGTGGTCGAATATATGGAAAGCATAGTAGGAAATATAATAAAAGTAAAAACGATTACAGATATGAACAAGGCATTTGATGACGATATAAGAAAATCCGGCGGCAAGACAGTCATGATATGGGAAAAATGATATAAAATATATTGGAGAGATTGAATGGCAGCTGCCGGGAAGGAGAAGACGAATGAAAAGGGTATTGACTTACGGAACCTATGACTTACTGCATTATGGGCATATCAGACTTCTGAAAAGAGCCAGGGAACTGGGAGACTATCTAATAGTGGCCATCTCTACGGATGAATTCAATGAGATCAAACATAAAAAGGCATATCATAATTACGCCACGAGAAAAGAAATGCTGGAAGCAGTACGTTATGTGGATCTTGTGATACCTGAGGAAAAATGGGAACAGAAGATAGACGACGTGAAGAATTACAAAGTCGACATAGTATGCATGGGAAAGGACTGGGAAGGAGACGAGCATTTCGAACCACTTAAGGATATATGTGAAGTGGTTTATCTGGACAGGACGGAAGGTGTCTCGACTACACAGATAAAAAAAGAACTTAATCTCGGGAACTACAGGAAAAATGTCAATCAGATCCCTGAAGAAAAGGAATCCAGGGGAAAAAAAGAGACAGATAAAAAAAGCAACCGGGAAACAAATAAGAAGAAGGATCAGAGCGAAAAATAATGGAAGACAGAATCAGACACAACAGGTATGATACATTCAATAAACCGGAACCTGAAGAAGGCGAGCAGGTACATCGGCATGTAAGTATCTGGAAAATACTCAGAAAGATAAAAAAACCGATAAAAAAAGTACTTTACGGCATCGCAAAAAAATGGCCGTGGTTCAGGAAAATACTGAGAGATGTAATATACAAAAAGAGATATAATCGTTTCATACGCAGGAGCAGAAACATAACCACTGACGAAAAACTTATCTTTTTCGAATCATTCAAGGGAAAATCATATGCCTGCAGCCCCCGGGCCATATTCGAATATATGGCTGACGCCCCGGAATTTTCAGAATACAGATTCGTATGGTCATTCAAGAAGCCGGGAAGACACAGATATCTGGAAGAGGAATACCGGAATACGACTGTGATCAGGGAATACGGGAGGACATACGAAAAGACTCTGGCAGAGGCGAAATACTGGATAACGAATTACCGGGTACTTGATCACATATATCCGAGGGAAGATCAGGTATATGTTCAGTGCTGGCACGGAACGCCGCTGAAAAGGCTGGGGTATGATCTGGATCATTCGGATAATGCCATGAACTCCACCGACGAGATAAGAGATAAATACAGAATAGACGCCTCAAAATTCAGATATATGCTGTCGCCTTCACGTTTTGCTACGGAGAAATTCGTAAGCGCCTGGAATCTGAAAGAATTCGGAAAAGAAGATGTGATGCTGGAAGAAGGGTACCCCAGAAACGATATACTGATAAATCACGACGAGGATCTGAAAAATTTTACGAAAAGATGCATAGGCCTTGAAGATATCGGCGATAAAAAGATCATACTTTATGCACCTACCTGGCGTGACAATCAGCATGAATCCGGGGTGGGCTATACTTATGATATCCATCTTGATCTGGACAGGCTCATGGAAGAGCTGGGGGACGAATATGTCCTTCTCTGCCGCCTGCATTATCTTGTGGCGAATACTATCGATTTCGAAAAATACCAGGGATTTATATATGATGTTTCGAAATATGATGACATAAACGAACTTTATATAATATCCGATCTGCTGATAACGGATTATTCCAGCGTTTTCTTCGATTATGCCAATCTAAGGAAACCCATGCTTTTCTATATGTATGATCTTGAAGAATACAGAGATGACATAAGGGGATTCTACATAGATATCAACGAACTGCCCGGAGAGATAATAACACAGGAAGACAGGCTCGTAGAGGCAATACGTGAAGCCGGAAAAGATTTCGTATATGACGACAGATATCATGCGTTCAATGCCAAGTACAACTATCTGGATGACGGTGAAGCCGGGAAACGAGTTGCAAGAAAGGTCTGCGGGATGGAATAGGAACATGCATTCAGAGAGAGGGAATGAGAATACAACAGGAAAGAAAAAAAATATCTGAGGAAAAAAATGCTTCAGATCTGAATGGAATTCATATGTTTCGACAAATTCCCGGAAAGCAGCTGTTGACAAAAGCATACTGGTAAATTATAATATTATTACCATAATATGGAATGCAAAATAATGCTTGCGTTTTCCCGATAAAAGAAGTATCATAGTATAAGAACAAATGTTCGCATGTTGGAACGGAGGTAATTCGAAGTGGGAATCAACAAGGATGAAAAAGAGCGCGCCCTTGAAGCGGCACTGAATCAGATAGAAAAACAGTTCGGGCAGGGATCCATAATGAAACTCGGAGACGGATCCGCAAATATGAACATAGAAGCTATTTCAACAGGTTCTGTCAGCCTCGACATAGCTACCGGAATAGGCGGAATACCGAGAGGCCGGATCATAGAAGTATTCGGACCCGAATCTTCAGGAAAAACCACACTGACGCTTCATATGATAGCCGAGACCCAGAAGGCAGGCGGCAAAGCAGCTTTCATAGATGCGGAACATGCTCTGGATCCTGAATATGCAGGGAATCTGGGTGTCGACGTGGATGAGCTTCTGGTCTCACAGCCCGACACTGGTGAACAGGCTCTGGAAATATGCGAGATGCTCGTGCGAAGCGGCGCAATAGAAATCGTGGTAATCGATTCCGTTGCCGCCCTCGTACCTAAAAGCGAGATCCAGGGAGAGATGGGAGACAGTCACGTGGGCCTTCAGGCAAGACTCATGTCCCAGGCACTGAGAAAGCTGGCCGGCGTTATAAACAAATCCCATGCTTCCGTGATATTCATAAACCAGCTGCGGGAGAAAGTGGGCATAATGTTCGGCAACCCCGAAGTCACGACCGGCGGCAGGGCCCTGAAATTTTATTCCACCATGCGTTTCGATGTCAGAAGGATAGAAAGCATCAAAATGGGTGATAAGGTCATAGGGAACAGAACAAGAGTGAAGGTCGTCAAAAATAAGGTCGCTCCTCCTTTCAGGCAGGCAGAATTCGATATCATGTATGGACAGGGGATATCCAGAGAGGGCGACATACTGGACTGCGCCGCAGAGGAAGGAATAATAGAAAAAGCAGGCTCATGGTACAGTTTCGAGGGAGACCGCATAGGCCAGGGAAGGGAAAATGCCAAGACCTACCTTAAAGAGAACAGAAAGATAATGGATAAGGTGGAAAGCATGCTGCTGGATTCTCTTAAAAAAGAAGAGGCAGAAGCGGAACCGGAAGAAGAAAAACCGAAAAAGAACGGGAACAGGAAAAAAACAGCAGCTGCCGGCAAGACCGAAAGTCAGGAAATTAAAGTCGACAAAGACGGCGTCATAATAGAATAAACATCATAGATACGTAAACGGCGCATTGAAAATGCGTCGTTTTTATCGTGGGCGCACTTCGGATATTCGAAGCTATACACCCGGTCGGCGTTTCTCCATATTTCATTCAAAAGACTTGAGTAATTGACAGTTTCGCGTTACAATATATTTTATTGCGGGCAAAATGTACCTGCAAAATAAAAAAGGAGGACTCGATATGACCGAAAACGAAGTTTTGAGAGAAAAAGAGGCAGAAAAGAGCCGTGAATATATAGACGGATATATCAGAAGAGCGCGAAAGGCACAGGCGGCATTCGAAAGAAAGCCGCAGGACGAAGTCGATCTTGCGGTAAAAGTCATAGCAAAAGTCGTGTATGACAACGCCGGAATGCTGGCGGAAATGGCTGTGGCAGAGACATGTATGGGAAATATACCGGACAAGACAGCAAAGAACAGGAGCAAAGCCAGTATCGTGTGGAACAGTCTGAAAGGAAAACCTTCCAGAGGGATCATAGAAAGAAACGCGGACACAGGCATCACTAAAATAGCGAAGCCGGTAGGCGTGGTGGCAGCCATAACACCCTGCACCAATCCTATAGTGACTCCTATGAGCAATGCAATGTTCGCGCTGAAGTGCGGCAATGCCATAATAATAACGCCTCATCATAAATCGATAAAATGCAGTGCGAAAACTGTCGAGATGATGAATGCCGAACTGAAAAGGGCCGGCATGCCGGAAAACCTGATACAGATACTGGACGATCATTCGCGGGAAAACACGAAAAATCTCATATCGTCAGCCGATGTAGTGGTAGCTACCGGCGGGGCCGGCATGGTGAAGGCTGCTTACAGCTCAGGGCGCCCGGCTCTTGGTGTAGGCGCCGGAAATGTACAGTGCATAATAGATGAAGGTGCGGATTACAGAGAAGCTGTACCCAAGATCATAGCCGGCCGTACTTTTGATTACGGGATAATATGCTCAGGCGAACAGTCCGTTATATGTCCTGAAAAGGATTATGAAAACATAATGTCGGAATTCGAGGCAAACGGCGGATTTATCGTACGCGATGAAGAGCAGAAGGAGAAGATCCGAAAAGCACTTTTTGAAGACGGAAAGACCAACAGGCACTCTGTGGGACAGTCTCCTGAGAAAATCGGCGAACTGGCAGGAATAACCCTTCCGGAAGGGACCAGAATCATCGTTGCGGAAGCAGACGGAACAGGTGAAAGGGATCTTCTCGGAAAGGAAAAGATGGCTCCGGTGATAGCAGCGTACAGATATTCGGATTTCAGGGAAGGCGTGGAGATCGCCAGGGCAAACCTGGAAGCAGAAGGAAAAGGTCACACTGTTTCGCTTCATTCGAATAACAGTAAACATATAGAATATGCAGGGAAATGTCTTTCCGTTTCACGTTTTGTCGTGAACCAGATCTGCGCCAGCAGTGCCGGCGGAAGTTTTTTCAACGGCCTGGCCCCGACAAATACTCTGGGCTGCGGATCATGGGGACATAACAGCATTTCCGAGAACCTTGATTTCAGGCATCTGATGAACGTATCCAGGATAGCCTATTATATGCCGGGCAATCATGTCCCGGACGAGAGAGAGTTATGGGGATAAGATAATTCTGTATTCTCATGCTGATTGAAATTTTCCAGCAGCAAGGAGGGAAAATGAGAAGCGATAAATATGACAAAAGATATATGAAGCGGGCTCAGAAGGCTGCCAGACAGAGAGAAAAATCCGAAGGTATACCGCATAAACGAAGCAAAAAAAAGACAGTTATAACGATTCTTCTATGTATCGCTGTCCTTATGGCAGCACTGGCAGCGGGAGCATATTTTTATCTCAACCACATGCTTTCAAAGAGCGATTATATAGATACAGGCAGCACAGAGTGGTGCATAGACGACAACGTCGCGAAAGAACTGAAGAATTACAGGAACATACTCGTTCTGGGAACAGACAGCAGAAATATGAAGAGCTACAGCGGCGGCAACACCGACGCCATAATCGTAGTAAGCATCGACAAAAAAACTGACAAGATCAAAATGGTATCGGTGATGAGAGACACATTCATGAAGATAGATTCGGCTACCGAAGATGAGCTTTATTATACCAAGATAACTGAAGCTCACGGTTTGGGCGGATCTGTATGGACCGCCAGAGCCCTCAACCGCAACCTGGATCTGAACATCGACGAATTCGTGGTGTTCAACTGGAAAGCAGTGGCTGACATGGTCGATGCTGTAGGCGGTATAAACGTCAAGATAGAGTCTTACGAAATCAGCGATCTTAACCGCTACGGCGCTGAGACAGCCAAAAAGGTAGGAGGAACATACACTCCTATATATACTGCAGGCGTACACAAGCTGGACGGAGTCCAGGCAGCTACATACTGCAGGATCAGAAAGACTTCCGGCGGCGACAGCTACCGTACGCTTAGAATGAAAAAAGTCATGACGGCGTTGTTCAAGAAGAGCAAGAACATGAATCTCAGCGAACTTCAGGATCTGGCAGATAATACGCTGCCTGAGATAAGCACGAACATGAAGACTACCGCCATACTTGGGCTTATGACCAATATCAAGAACTATGAACTTGGCAGCAGCAGCGGATTCCCGTATGACTACTGGGGAGGCATGTATTACGGTAAATGGTATGCGATACCGCAGACTCTCAGCAGCAATGTCAAAGAACTGCATAAAAAAATGTTCAGGCAGAAAGATTACCAGTTATCTGACACGGCAAGCGAAATAAGCAAGGAAATAATAGAAAAAACAGGAGTCTCTGCTCCGTCAAACTAATGTTTGACAAGAGCTGCCCGTTATGATATTCTAGTTAATTGTAAGCCGCACGGAAAGGGTTCAAAACCAGCAGGCAGCTGCATACGAAAATGCATGCTCCTGGTGGTGCCCATGACGGCGAGACTGGTCAGAGGAGGAAACAATAATATGTACGCAGTAATCGAAACCGGCGGGAAACAGTACAGAGTCACCGAAGGTGATGTCATAACTGTCGAAAAGCTGAAAACAGACGCCGGGAAGAAAGTGATCTTCGATAAGGTCCTTGTAATGGGTGACGGTAAGGATGCGGAGGTCGGCACGCCTTATCTGGATGCCGCAAAAGTATACGGTGAAGTCATCGAAAACGGCAAGGGCAGCAAGGTGATCATTTTCAAGTATAAGGCTAAAAAGGATTACAGGAAAAAGCAGGGACACAGACAGCCTTTCAGTATGGTGGAAATCACAGGCATAAATACAGATAAGCCCAGGAAGGTGAAACCTGCCGCAGAGAAGGCAGCAGAGCCTGCTGCAGCTGAGAAGAAGAAACCTGCTCAGAAAAAAGCAGCAGAGAAAAGCAGCACGAAAAGCCCGACAGGGAAAGGCACTTCGAATATGAAGCCTAAAACAGAAGAAATGAAGAAGGCTGACACCGAAGCAAAGAAGGTTGCCCCGGAGAAAACAGCTGATTCAAAACCTGTAAAGGCAGAAAAAAAGACCCCTTCGCTCAAGAGCATGAAAAAAGACGAATTGATTGCATTTGCAAAAGAACATAATATCGATGTGGATGAAAAGGCTACAAAGGCTGTGATCATCGAGAGCATCGAAACAAACCTGAAATAAGGAGGTGAGATCATGGCAAGTAAAAAAGGTGTAGGTAGTTCCAAGAACGGCCGCGACAGTGAATCCAAAAGACTGGGCGTAAAAAGAGGCGACGGACAATATGTAAGTGCCGGAAGCATCCTCGTGCGACAGAGAGGGACCAGGATCCATCCCGGGAACAATGTAGGCATAGGCGGAGATGACACATTATTTGCTAAGATTGACGGAGCTGTGAAGTTCGAAAGAAAAGACAAGAAGAAAAAGCAAGTAAGCGTTTATTCCAAAGAAGCGTAATCGAATCAAGACAGCCTCAGTACTGAGGCTGCCTTTTTTTTCGGATATAAAGGTGAAAAAATGTTTATAGACAAAGCAAGGATAACTATACGGTCAGGCAAAGGCGGGGATGGTTCTGTTTCGTTCAGAAGAGAGCCTTTCGTGCCGGAAGGCGGTCCTGACGGCGGAGACGGAGGGCGCGGAGGCGATGTCATCTTCATGGCAGACAGCAACCTGCGCACTCTTATGGATTTTCGGTATAAAAAGAAATATGCTGCCGGCGACGGGCAGGACGGCATGAAGTCGAAAAAATTCGGAAAAGCAGGAGAGGATATCATTGTCAAAGTCCCTCCCGGTACGGTTGTAACAGACGAAAAGACCGGCAGAGTGATGAAGGATCTGGTTGATACCGGGGATTCTTTCGTTGCCGTCAAAGGCGGCCGCGGGGGCCGGGGCAATGTCCGTTTCAAGAATTCCGTAAGACAGGCGCCCAATTTTGCAGAGGCCGGAGGTATGGCTGCGGAAAGAACAGTGCTACTGGAGCTTAAGCTTATTGCCGACGTAGGTCTGGTAGGATTTCCGAGCGTTGGGAAATCGACCCTGCTCAGTGTATGCACCAGGGCAAAACCCAAAATAGCTGAATATCATTTTACGACTATACAGCCTAATCTCGGGGTAGTGGAAGCTTTCGACACGAGCTTTGTAATGGCGGATATCGCAGGCATAATAGAAGGAGCGCACAGAGGCGCCGGCATGGGCTTTGAGTTTCTCAAGCATATCGAACGCACAAGAGTTATAATACATGTAGTGGATGCAGCGGGCAGCGAAGGAAGAGATCCGACCGAGGATTTCGAAAAAATAAACGATGAACTTTCCAGATACAGCGAAGTGCTGGCTGCAAAACCTCAGATAGTATGCGCCAACAAAACAGATCTTATCAGTGAGAGCGACCCCGGGTTCATGAAACTGAAAAAACATGCGGAGTCCAAAGGGATAAAGGTGATATCAGTATCGGCAGCTACCGGGAAAGGTGTGGACGAGCTCATTGCCGAAACTGCGGAAATGCTGGCCGGAGCCGAAGAAGACAGGCCGCTGAAAGTAGAAAGCACATTCGATTTCAGTACTATGGAAAGGGTAGAGAATTCACCGGATTACAGGAATGTGAGCGTGACGCTCTCGCCTGACAGCGGCATTTTCTTTCTTGAAGGAAAGCAGCTGACCAAAATATTCAATTCTACCAATTTCAATGATATAGGATCGCTCCGCTATCTTTATAAATATATCGAAAAAAGCGGTGCTGTCGATAAAATGAAGGAACTGGGCCTCAGGGAAGGCGACACCGTCAGTATCGACGGATTCGAGTTCGAATACAGCGATGAATTCTGAGGCTTGCCGTACATGCATGCAGACCCGGGATCTGAAAAAGGAACGGATGAACAGGAAAGGAAGGCCGTTATATGGACGGGAGATCGATCATCAACGAAAATACGGATAAAGAAAAGACACCGGAACGCCAAGAGCCCCATCCCGGATATGAGGAATGTCTGAAGATGCTTCGTGACTACGGAACCCCGCCTCATGTAATAGCACATTGTCAGGCAGTAGCATGCGTTGCCCTGAGCATAGGAAAAGCTCTTGACGATAAAGGCTACCGGAAGCCTGACGGCTCGCGTCTGGATCTTGGCCTTGTACAGTCTGCCGGAATGCTTCACGACATAGCCAGGATTCAGGAAAAACACTGGGAAGTGGCAGCAGATATGCTGGAAGAAAAAAATCTGCATCAGGAGGCTGTTATAGTCAGGACTCACATGTATTACCCGCATTTCTCTCCTGCGGACAGGACAAACGAGACGGATCTGGTATGTCTCGGAGACAGAGTCGTCCTTGAAAATCATTATGCGGGAATAGAAAGACGTATGGATTATATAATCGAAAAAAGCCGGCGGCATGGGAGATGCGTGCCGGAAGACAAGCTGGCATCAGTCAGGAAGGAAGTGAATATTTTCATAAACGGGCTGGAAGAAATGCTTGGAAACAGCCTGTCTTATATCTGCCGGAACTGCTGATTGTACTGAAAAAAAAACTTGTTAATTTTATAACAAGTTTGTTGCGCAGCAAGGTGATTTGAGATCATATAATGATATTTTTTTAACAATAACTTGCAGAAACATAACAAGTTTGCTGTAAAATGTACATACTTGCTTATCAAGTTGTTGTTTTTTTGTTTAAAAGATGTTTACAATGCCCCTTTTTCCTGCTAAACTTTGAATAAGCGTTATATTTTTAACAATGCTGGAGGGAACAATGGAAGAGGATCTTAATAAACTCGATTTTACGAAACTTGACCAGGTTATAGACGAATACAGGAATATGAAGGGAAATCTGATAATAATCCTTCAGAAGACTCAGCAGATCTATGGATATCTTCCCAGATATGCAATAAAACACATATCAGACAGGACGGCACATACTCAGGCAGAAATTTTCGGAGTAGCGACTTTTTATGCCCAGTTCAGACTTGAACCGATAGGAAAATATGTGATAATGCTCTGCCAGGGCACCGCCTGCCATGTGAACGGATCGCAGAAAATAGAAGAAGCAATAAAAGACGAACTGGAGATAGAAGACGGCGAAACTACTGAGGACAGGCTTTTCACGCTTAACAGCGTGGCATGTCTCGGCTGCTGTTCACTTGCTCCTGTAATGATGATAAGGACAGAAGAAGGCGAAGAGACATATGGCAAGCTGACACCGGAAAAAGCCATAGAGATCATCGGCGGGATACGCGAAAAGGAGGCAGCAAAATGAGGATACTTGTAGGACAGGGCAGCTGCGGCATAGCCTCCGGAGCGAAAAAGACCGCAGCCAGGTTCCGCGAACTGATAGATGAAAAAGGCCTCGATATATCTGTAGAACCTACAGGATGCATAGGTATATGCTATCTGGAACCGATAGTCGACATATATGACGACCAGGGACGTATGACCAGATACTCAAAAGTAGACCAGACGAAGGTGGACAGTATAGTAGAATCTCATCTGGTGAACGGAGAGTCGTTAAAAGATTATGAGATACCGGATGAAGGAAAAGAATTTCTGAAAAAACAGACCAGGATAGTACTGAAGAACTGTGGACTGATCAATCCGGAAGACATAGAGGAATACATCAAGGGCGGCGGCTATCAGGCCATGAAAAAAGCGCTCATGGAAATGACTCCCGAAGAAATATGCAGCGAGATAACCGCTTCTGATCTTCGCGGCCGCGGCGGCGGCGGCTTTCCCACAGGGAAAAAATGGACGCAGGTAAGAAATCAGAAGGATAATGTCAAGTATATCGTCTGCAATGCGGATGAAGGAGACCCGGGCGCATTCATGGACAGAAGCGTCATGGAAGGCGATCCGCACCGCATGCTGGAAGGAATGATCATAGCAGGGATCGCTACAGGAGCATCTGAAGGATATATATATGTGCGTGCTGAATATCCGCTTGCTGTGGAAAGACTGAAGACAGCGATCAGACAGGCAGAACAGAAGGGATTTCTGGGAGAAGACATACTTGGAACTGATTTCAGTTTCAGGATCAATATAAATCTGGGTGCCGGCGCTTTCGTATGCGGAGAAGGAAGTGCACTGACAGCCTCTATAGAAGGAAAGCGCGGCACTCCCAGGGTCAAACCTCCAAGAACCACTGAACGCGGGCTTTTCGAAAAGCCCACAGTGCTCAATAATGTTGAGACTTTTGCAAATGTGCCTTATATAATCAAATTTTCGGCAGAGGATTTCAGATCCATAGGAACGCCGAAAAATGCAGGTACAAAGGCCTTTGCACTTACAGGCAACGTTAACAACACCGGCCTTATAGAAGTTCCTATGGGCACTAAGCTGCGTACTATAATATTCGATATAGGCGGCGGCGTCAAAGGCGGGAAAAAATTCAAGGCCGTTCAGATAGGCGGACCTTCGGGCGGATGTCTCACTGAAAGACACCTTGATCTTCCGCTTGATTTCGACAGCCTTAAAAAAGAAGGAGCCATGATCGGTTCCGGCGGACTTGTAGTCATGGATGAAGACACATGCATGGTGAGCATCGCCAGATTTTTCATGAACTTCACTCAGAAAGAATCCTGCGGCAAATGTGTTCCGTGCAGAGAAGGTACACATATAATGCTCGAACTCCTGGACGATATAGTGAATGCCAGAGGTTCGGAGGAAACAGTTGAAAATCTGCTGGATCTTGCCGATACAGTAAAGAACACTGCACTCTGCGGATTAGGCAAGACAGCACCTAACCCTGTTCTGTCGACTATAAGCGAGTTCAGGGAAGAATATATGTCTCATGTAAGGGACGGAGTATGCCCCACAGGGCAGTGCACGGCATATCAGAAGATAGTCATAGATCCTGATAAATGTGTTGGCTGCGGTCTGTGCAAAAAGACATGCCCTGCCGGCGCCATAAGCGGCGGTGCATTCAGAAAGATCCATGTGATCGATAATGAAAAATGCATAAAATGCAAGGCATGCATTGGCGTATGCAAACTTGGTGCTGTATCGATAGTATAAGAAAGGACGAAAGAAATGGAAGCTCATCATGAGGAAATGCCTGTAAAGAGCGGGAACAAAAATGTATACGGACAGAAATTCATGAAGATAAACGGTGAAATGACGCCTATAAACGGCGAAAGGAACATACTGGAAGTCATAAGAAAAGCCGGAATAGATCTGCCTACTTTCTGTTATTATTCGGAGCTTTCCATATACGGCGCATGCCGGATGTGCATAGTGGAAGACGCAAAGGGCAACATCATAACATCTTGCTCTACACCTCCGAAAAACGGGATGGAAATATATACCAATACCCCCAGACTTTATAAGTACAGGAGACAGATAATAAGAATGCTCCTGTCTTCTCACTGCAGGGAATGCACCACATGCTCCAAGAACGGCGAATGTGTCCTGCAGTCGCTCGCGAAAAGATTCGGGATAGATGAGGTAAGATTCGACAAATCGGAAAAAGCCTGGAAAGACGAATATCCCATAGACAGGTCAAGCAATGCCATAATAAAAAATCCCAACAAATGCATACACTGCGGCGACTGCGTAAGAATGTGCGCAGAAGTCCAGAATGTAGGTGCTATAGATTTTGCACAGAGAGGATGGAATCTGGAAGTCACTCCGGCATTCAACGACCCTCTGGCAGAGACCGAGTGCGTCGGCTGCGGACAATGTGCCTCAGTATGTCCTACCGGCGCACTGTACATAAACAATCAGATAAACGATGCCTGGGAAGCCATAAACAACAAAGAACTGCGTACTGTAGTGCAGGTGGCGCCCGCCGTGAGAGTGGCTCTCGGAGAGATGTTCGGCATATCGGATCCCTCAAAAGTGATGCCGCTGACAGTAGCCGCTCTGCGTAAGCTAGGCTTCGACAATATATACGATACATCATTCAGCGCCGATCTTACGGTCATGGAAGAAGCGGATGAATTCCTGAGAAAACTAAAAAACGGCGAAAAACTTCCTTTGTTCACATCCTGCTGTCCGGGATGGATAAAATATGCGGAGAGCCGTCATCCGGAGCTTATGGATCAGATATCGACATGCAAATCGCCGATGCAGATGTTTTCCGCTGTCGTAAAGGAAGAACCCCGAGTCAACGCGAAATACATGTCCGATCTCAGGACGCCTTTCGTAGTGGCAATAATGCCCTGCACCGCAAAGAAAAACGAAGCTGCAAAAAAAGAATTCTTTACTGACGGCAGGCCGGACACGGATCTGGTCCTCACTACCGAAGAACTGGGCCTTATGATAAAGCAGGCCGGTATAGATTTCAACGACCTTTCTCCGGAGGCGCACGATCTCCCGTTCGGCATGTTCTCCGGAGCAGGAGTTATATTCGGCGTTACCGGAGGCGTGACAGAGGCAGTGATACGACGGCTCGCGCATGACAAAAGCCATAATTCGCTGATGAATATAAGTTTCAGCGGCGTCAGAGGGCTTGACGGCGTAAAAGAAGTCGTGTTCCCATATGAAGGCATAAATGTGAGAATGGCCATCGTCAACGGCCTCAGGAATGCTGAGGAACTTATACAGAAGATCGGATCAGGTGAAGCGGATTACCACTTTGTCGAAGTCATGGCATGTCCCGACGGGTGCATAGGCGGCGGCGGGCAGCCTCACAGCGACAGCAAGCGCAAGGACGAAAGGGCAGAAGCCCTTTATGCGAACGACAAACTGGCCGGGATCAGGTGTTCCGAGTCAAATCCTTTTGTCAAAAGAGCATATAAAGTAATAGTAAAGGATAATGCAAAAAAACTGCTGCATGTGCACTATGAGAGCAGAAAAGATTCATAGCGCCCGGCAGCCCCTAATAAAGCATACTTGCTTTAACAAGTATTAACATAATCAAACTCCTTAATGATGCGGTACCAGAGACGGAATTCTCCGGTACCGTATTTCATGCATCTTCTTCTGAAAATCACTGATGCAAAAGAAGCTTTTCTCTGATATAATATCTATCGTTATGAAAAAACTGGAAACACTGCTGAGGCAGGCAGAGAAGCCTGCCAGATATACGGGTTCTGAGATCAACTCAGTAATGAAAAGACCTGAAGATGTAAATGTCAGGTTTGCTTTTGCCTTCCCGGACATATATGAAATAGGCATGTCCTATGTGGGACTGCAGATACTTTATGATATCCTGAACAGAGAAGAAGGAGTGTTCTGCGAAAGAGTCTTCGCTCCAGGAATGGATATGGAAACACTTATGCGCAGAGAACGGGTGCCGCTTTTCAGTCTTGAAACGAAGACCTCTCTGGCTGATTTCGACATAGTCGGATTCACTCTGCAGTATGAACTTTCTTTTTCCAACATACTCAACATGCTGGATCTGGCAGGCATCCCTTTCCGAAGCAGCGAAAGGAACGATGACATGCCTGTGATCATTGCCGGGGGGCCCTGTGCGTTCAATCCGGAGCCTCTGGCTGATTTTATCGATCTTTTCGTCATAGGAGACGGAGAAGAAGCGGACACGGAACTCTGCCGGCTTTATGATCTATGCAGGAGGGAATATCCGCCTGACGGAAACAATACCGGCTTCAAAAGGTATTTTCTTGAAAAAGCGGCGGGAATGGAAGGCATATATGTCCCCGGGATCACAGATTCCAAAGTTCGCAAGAATCTGATACAGGATCTTGATTCTCTGACATATCCCGAAAAACCCATAGTGCCGTTTATCGAGACGGTACATGACAGAGCTGTTGTGGAAATATTCCGCGGATGTACGCGAGGATGCAGATTCTGCCAGGCAGGGATGATATACCGTCCTGTAAGAGAAAGACGTCCTGAAACTGTAAAACAGCTTGCAGCAGCTCAGATAAAAGCCACAGGCCATGATGAGCTTTCGCTGCTGTCTCTCTCAAGTTCCGATTACTCGGAGTTCAGACCTCTGGTCACGGACCTCATGGAGATATGCCGCAGTGAAGACATCTCGCTTTCGCTGCCTTCAATGAGACTGGATTCTTTCAGTTTCGAAGTACTGCGTGAAATACAGCGGTACAAAAAATCCGGACTCACATTCGCACCGGAAGCCGGTACGCAGAGGCTCAGAAATGTCATAAACAAATCTATAACCGATGACGATATATACGGAGCAGTGACCAAAGCCATAGAACTTGGGTGGCGGCAGATCAAGCTTTATTTCATGGTAGGGCTTCCGACCGAAACACAGAAAGATCTTGACGGTATAACAGAAATAGTCCGCCGTATACTGGATATCAATTACGGGATCAACGGAAGGAAAGGCGGAGCTTTCAGAGTATCCGTAAGCGTTTCGAATTTTGTGCCCAAAGCGCATACGCCGTTTCAATGGACAGCACAGAACACTCCTGAAGAATTCACGGCAAAGCATGCCTATCTGAGGGAGAGACTGTCCGGGAAAAATGTAAATTTCAATTATCATGATGCATATATAAGCGTTCTGGAAGCTGTTTTTGCCCGCGGTGACAGAAAATGCGGAACTTTGCTGGAAGCAGCATGGAAAAACGGCTGCAAATTCGACGGCTGGAGCGAACATTTCAACAAAAAAGGCTGGGAGAAGGCTTTCGAAGATACCGGCATACGCAAAGAAGATTACACAGTCCGAAAGAGATCATATGACGAGATCCTGCCATGGGATCTCATAGACTGTTCGGTAAGCAGAGAATTCCTTATATCGGAAGCAAATAAGGCAGAGGAAGGCCGCATCACGGAAGACTGCCGTGACGGATGCAGAGACTGCGGAATAAGCAGCAGGATGGACTGCAGACCGCATAAGGGAAACGATCGGAGGTAATCATGGCAAGATATTGCATGACATTCACAAAGCAGGGAGACATGAAATATACTTCTCATCTGGACATGGTAAGACTTTTCAAGCGTGCATTCCGAAGAAGCGGCATAGCCCTCGCATATTCACACGGATTCAATCCCCATCCCAGACTGAGCCTGTGCATCCCCCTGTCTCTGGGATATACTTCTCTGGGCGAACTGCTGGAATTCGAAACGCGGCAGGAGTGGAGAACTCCGGAAATAGGAGAGAAACTCGGGCAGCAGCTGCCCCGCGGAATGGCTGTACTCGAATGTCTCCGGCTGCCGGATACGGGGAAAAGCGTGGCATCCAGGATATGCGCAGCCGAATATCTGATAGGGTTTCCTGCAATGAAAAAGAATGAATACGGATCTCTTTCACAGCTTTCGGAAGAAGAAAAGATGCGATGCGGAGAAAAAGCGGGATCTCTGGCAGAAGATTTTTTATCAGGAAAAGAAATAATGGTAAAGCGTCAGGCAGGAAAGTCTCTCAGAAAGAAAAAGGGTCAGCAGTGCACTGTCGATATTGACATCAGACCTATGATAGAATATGTAAATATGAATATAGTTGACGATAAAATAATTATATCAACCAAAATCGCTGCAGGAAGCAAGTCAAGCCTGAATCCCGAACTGTTTCTTGAAGCGTTTCTTGAAGCGTCAGGACTGGATACCGACAGACAGAAGATTGAAATTTTAAGGACCGAACTGTTCACAGAAGCCTGAGAGAATAGAAAAACATAATTGTAAAAGATTTACAGTAAAATATTGACATCAGACCTCCTGAAATGTAAAATACAGGAAATGATATTTCAGGGGGTGTTTTTATGAAAAAATATCTGAATAAGGAGTTTTTGCTGAACAACAGAAAGATCGTGATCAAAGCAGCAGTCATAGCGGCCGTAGCTATTGCTGCTGTTTTTATGTTCATTTCCGGTACCGGGGAAGAAAAATCATTATCTTCTGTGGAAGATTCCGCTACTTCTTCCCAGAAAACAGATGAAAGTTCCCGCGGCGAAGTGATGATAATCGATGTCAGCGGTGCTGTGAACCATCCTTCAGTGGTGGAGCTTTCATCCGGAAGCAGGGTCGGCGATGCAATAGACGCTGCCGGAGGTCTTGCGGAGAATGCTGATATCTCGCAGATAAACCGCGCTGCGCTTGTCAGCGACGGAGAGAAGATATATATCCCGTCACGCAGCGGAGGAGATGAGACTCCGTCAGATACCGGAAATGAGGACACATCGCTTTCAGGGACATCTTCTTCGGAAAAAGTGAACATAAACACTGCCTCTTCCGCAGAACTGCAGACTTTGAACGGAGTAGGACCGGTTACCGCAGAAAAAATCATCGAATACAGGGAGAGCAGCGGCAGATTCAGCAGGATCGAAGACATCAAAAAAGTCAGCGGCATCGGTGATAAGACCTATGAAAAACTGAAAGCATATATAAGCATATGAAAATGCCTTTAGCGCACGGAAAGAGGAAAACAATATGAACAGAAAAAAAAGAACGACAGCTTTGAGGATTGTGATATCTATGACCGTCCTGATCATACCATGTGCAGCAGCGGCGGCGGCTCCGCAGGAGGGAGACAAGGTCACCACGGATTATAAAGATGTCCTGACAGGCAGCGACGGAGAAAATTTCCGCTGCGGAGGCAGCCAGACCTCTATAGGATACAGAAAAGACGGCAGCATTTATTCTTTCGAACATACCAATTACAGCGGACCGAGAAAGCATTATAAAATATGCACCAGTAACGGAGGCGGCTGGTGGGCATACTGCATAGAACAGGGGGTGACTTTTCCCGATGTTTCCGAGTACAGTGGTAAAAATACCGGAAACGATGAATATTTCAGGCATCTTCCGCAATATGTCAGGGACGGCATAATGCTTGCTTCGATATTCGGGAGACAGCCGGGAAAAAGCGTACCGGTCAGGGGATGCAATGATGACGACTGGTACTGGGCCACGCAGGTGATAATATGGGAATACCAGCAGCAGCTCAGGAAGTCCCCTGATATTCTGTCCGGAAACGGATACATACCGGCAGATTATTTCAGAAAGACACTGAAAGGAAGACCATCAGAAAAGTGCTACGAGCACATCCTGAAATCAATGGAAGAATATTGCAGGATCCCTTCCTTTGCAGCTCGTACGAAAGAAAAAGCGCCCGAGCATATATTGAAATATTCATACGAAAACGACTGCTGGAGCCTGTCGCTGGATGACGAGAACAATGCTGCAGCAGATATAAGACTTGCATCAGATGATCTGACTGTAGTCAGGCAGGGGAGCCACTACGTGATATCGAGCAGAAAACCTCTGGCTGTGCAGGAAATAACGGCAGTAAAAGATATAAAGCTGCCGTCTCACGAAATGCTCATATGGGGCAATGCCGGGAAAACACAGTCTCTCATGACAGGGACAAAGAACCCGATAAAGTTTTTCATAAAAGTTAGGACCGAATCTTCCGGATCAGTCAGAATAGAAAAAAGTGCCGAAGACGATCTTCTGGAAGGCCATGTTTTTACGGTCAGCGGCAGCGGCATCACTCCGAAAAAACTTGTCAGCGGACCATCCGGAAGCATATCGTCAGCACTTTATCCGGGAACATATAATGTGACTGAACAGACGGAAGAGCGGTACCGGGAAAACACAGGCAAAACTTTTATCGTGAAGGAAAATGAAGTCACAGCGGTAAATTTCAACAATATATTGAAAAAAGGACGCATCGGCATCAGAAAAATGAGAGACAGAGACAACATGAAAATATTCGACATGCCTGAAGCAGGCGCTGTGTTCGAGATATATGATCAGAGCTGCCCCGGATACGATGCGGCGCCGGATCTGCGGAGGGATGTGATCACCACTGACGAAAAAGGATATGCATGCACAGAACCTCTTCCGTGCGGAAATTATATCGTCACTCAGAAAAGCAGTTTTCCGGGCACAGAGCCTGTACAGGATTTCGCTGTTGCAGTTAACGAAGACATGAAGACATATCTTTTCGATATAAAAGATCCTGACTGCACAGTGACGGTCGATGTTGTGAAAAAAGACGCCGAATCGGGAAAAGTCATAGCAAAAGCGGGAACAGGATATAAGGTGCGCAGCATCAGTACAGGCAGATATCTGGAAGACGGCGGGACATTCTTTACCGGAGAAACAGGGCGGCTGCATATACCGGTCGCACTGAGCTGGGGAAGCTACGAGCTGATCGAGACAAGCGCCCCTGAAAATTACGTACTGAACCGTGAATCCCTTTTTTTCGAAATAAACGGAAGCTCTGAGGATAATGTGACTGTAGTGCAGAAGGACGTTCCGCAGAAAGCCCGGATCAGAGTCGTGAAGATCGCAGGAAATGGCGATGCCGGGGAGAAACCTCTGCCCGGAGCAGTATTCAAAATAAGAGCAGCGGAAGATATAACCGGATGTGAAGGCAGCAGACATATGGGAGAAGGGGAGAAGGCAGCCTGTATAACTACCGGAGAAAACGGAGAAGCTGTTACGCCCGAGCTTTTTCCCGGCCGTTATGATCTCATCGAAGTCAAAGCTCCGGAAGGATACAGAAAAAGCAGAGATCCGGTCACTCATGTGATCCTGGAATACCGCGGTCAGGAAGAAAAAACATATACAAAAAAAGTGGTCATAAAAAACGAAGCCGAACTTCCGCCGGAGACAAGTGACGGCATGTGGTTATGGCTGTTTCTGAGTTCTGCGGCAGCAAGTGCCGTCATGATATATGTCGTCAGACATAACAGATAGCGGATGCATAAAAAAACTACAAAGCATAGTTGAAAAAAAATCCCTTTACTATATAATGTTAATATTGCATAGAAAGGGATTTTATTATGATCTGCAAAGAAAAAATAAACAGAATAAACGCTCTCGCGCACAAATCAAAAAGCGAAGGCCTGACTCCGGAAGAAAAAGCAGAGCAGAAAGAACTGCGGAATGAATATATAGCGGCAGTAAAGGAAAGGACGAGAGAACATCTGGATAATATACGTTTCATAGAAGACATGTCGGAAGAAGAACAGGCACTTTATAAGAAAAAACACTGCTGATATGTTTGATTTCATACAAAAATGGTATAATATAAATACAGTGTAAAATATCAGAAAAAGGAGCATATGATTAAATGAGAGAAGTATATCTTGATTATTCGGCAACGACACCTGTAAAGAATGAAGTGCTGCAGGAAATGATACCGTATTTTACGGAACATTACGGCAATCCTTCCAGTTTATATAAGATCGCATCCGACTCCAAGGCTGCTTTGAACAATGCCAGAAAAAACGTAGCTGACCTGATAGGAGCATCCCCTGAGGAAATATTTTTTACCGGAAGCGGAACAGAAGCGGACAACTGGGCTCTTTTCGGAGTGACAGACGTGATGAGAGAAAAGGGCAACCATGTAATAACTACACGGATCGAACATCACGCTATAATGCATTCGGCTCAGTATATGGCCAAACATGGCATCGATGTGACATATCTGGAAGTACAGCCGGACGGCAGAATAAGGCCCGAAGATCTGGAAGCGGCCATTACCGACAGGACCGTCCTCATATCCGTGATGATGGTGAACAACGAAGTAGGGACTGTTGAGCCGGTCAAAGAACTGGCCGCCATAGCGAAGAAGCATAACATAACTTTCCATACAGATGCTGTACAGGGCCTTGGCAATGTAGAGATAGATGTAAAGGATCTCGGAGTCGATCTTATGTCCATATCTTCGCATAAAATATACGGACCAAAGGGAGTCGGGGCTCTTTATATAAGAAAAGGCCAGAGAATCTCCAACCTTATCCACGGCGGTGCGCAGGAAAGCAGGAAAAGAGCCGGCACCGAAAACCTGCCGGGCATAGTAGGCTTCGGCAAAGCAGCCGAACTTGCAAGGACCGGACTGAAGGAACATATCAAAAAGGTATCTTCACTGAGAGACTATTTCATACAGCAGATAAAGGCAAACATAGAGCATGTATATGTCAACGGCAGCATGGAATACAGGCATCCGGGCAATGCCAACATAACTTTTGAGTATATAGAAGGCGAATCCATACTTCTTATGCTCAATGCAAAGGGCATATATGTATCCACAGGATCGGCATGCTCTTCGGCCTCGCTGGTACCTTCCCATGTACTTGCTGCAATGGGCATACCTGTGGAGAGGATCCACGGCACCATAAGATTCACACTCGGAGATTTTACCACCAAAGATGATATAGATTATACCGTGGAAGCTCTTGAAGAGATAGTTGCAAAGCTCAGAGCAGTTTCCTCGATTTCAGCATAGAAGGGAGAGGCATGATATGGGAATGTATAATGATAAAGTAATGGATCATTTCATGAACCCGCATAACGTAGGTGAAATAGAAAATCCCGACGGAGTAGGCAAATACGGAAGCCCTGTATGCGGCGACATGATGCAGATAATGATCAAAGTCGAAAACGATGTTATAACCGACGCCAAATTCAAGACCTTCGGCTGCGGTTCGGCAATCGCTTCATCCAGCGTGGCAACCGATATGATAATAGGAAAGACGATAGAGGAAGCGCTGGCACTTACAAACAAACAGATAATAAATGAACTGGGCGGCCTTCCCGCAGTAAAGATCCACTGTTCTGTGCTTGCGGATCATGCAATAAAGGCAGCGATATACGATTACGCCCAGAAAACCGGAAAAGAATTCGAAGGCCTGAAGGGATTCGATCCCGATGCCGGCGAGGATGAACATGAAGACGAGGCCGGATCAGAAGAATAAACAGTTTTGTTCGGAGGAGAAATGGGTACCGTTCCTGACAGAAAAAAAGCAGTTATAGGTTTGAGCGGCGGAGTGGACAGCACTGCCGCTGCTTTATTATTGAAAGAAAAAGGCATGGAAGTCACAGGTCTTTATTTCGATGTTACCGCAGGGAGCCGGGAAGGCCGGGCAGCAGCCGAAAAAGCTGCGGCTGAGCTTGAGATAGATTTCGTATATAAGAATGTTATGGAAGAATTCAACCGGATCGTAGTGGAAAATTTCTGCAGCGAATATCTCAGCGGAAGGACGCCGAATCCCTGCATAATATGCAATCCGGCGGTCAAATTCAAAACGCTGGCAGAAGAGGCGGACAGACAGGGTGCGTATTACATAGCTACCGGTCATTATGCAAGGGCTGAAGACGGATATATCAAGATTGCAGCGAGCATAGAGAAAGATCAGTCATACATGCTCTACAGGCTTCCGGCCGAGATAACGAGGCGGCTCCTGCTGCCGCTGGGCGATGCGGAAAACAAAAAACAGGTCCGCGAAACAGTCAGGGAGAACGGCCTCAGCAATTCGGACAAAAAGGACAGCCAGGAGATCTGTTTCATAGATGATGAGGACGGATATATCGATTTTTTCAGAAAGAACGGATATGCTGCCGAAAAGGGAGATTTTATAGACAAGAACGATGAGATCATCGGACAGCATGAAGGGCTCGCAAACTATACCATAGGCCAGAGAAAAGGGCTCGGCAGAGCCTTCGGGAAAAAAGTATTCGTCACCTCTATCGATCCTTTGAGAAACACGGTAACTCTCGGTGACAATGAAGATCTTTTAAAGGACACCGTATTTTCAGACGGTAATTTTTTCATAGATACGGGAAACGGAAAAATGCCAGGGATCCTGGAAGGCGCCCGCGTAAAAGCCAAGATCCGTTATGCTTCCCGTCCCGCAGATGCAGTTATCCGCAGCATGGCTGACGGCAGAGTGATGACTGTTTTCGATGAAAAGCAGAGAGCTGTAACTCCCGGACAGTCTGTGGTCTTTTATGACGGAGATACCGTGGCTGGCGGAGGATTCATACTCAGTACATGATTATGGCTCTCACAGGGCATACAGGCGCGCAGTAGCCGCAAGTAAGACATATGCTGTGATCTACCTGAGCTATGCCTTTTTCATTCATGGATATGGCATGGTTAGGGCATTTTTTTATACAGTTGCCGCAGCCTTCGCAGTCGCCTGGATCTATGCGGATCCTTTTCCGGCTGATATCAGGGACGTAGTCTCTGGAAATAGTACCTTCAAAGTACTCAACGGCTCTGTCGATTTCTTCTTTTTTGCCGAAACCGACCATTACCGAAGTGATTCCGGGAAGACCTGTGACGTAATCCAGACATTCAAGATAGCTTCCGGTAAGGTTACCGCCGCCGAAAGCTTTCATGGCGAAGACTCCCTTTCCGGCGTCGGCACTGCCCTTTATGGCAGCAGCCATTTCTTCTCTGGTGCCGTGACCGTCACCTTTTCTTATCCCGAGACTCTCTTTGTTTATAAGAGCGAAAAGAATGTCGCATTCCGGTATACATGCCATTTTTTCAGCTACGTCGACATGATGCGTGGATACGCCGATGGCCCTGACCAGGCCCTTTGCCTTAGCTTCGTTCAGATATTCCCATGCCCCGGCACGGTTCTGCCAGTCAGGATCCGTCCTGACCTCATGGAGAAGAAATATATCAACTACATCCCGATCCATGCTCTGTCGGGCTTCTTCAACGGCGAATTTCATTTCGTCATAGGAAAGATCCAGACATTTCGAGACTATGACGGGTTCTGCGTCAGTTCTTTTCAAAGCTTCCCGGATATACGGATATGTTTCGTAGAACTGAGCTGTATCAAGAAAGTTGATGCCTTTTTCAAAGCCGTATCTTAAAAGCTCAGCACCCTGAGAGAGAGGCATATTAAGTTGTGTCCTGCCGACAGTCAGAACGCCGAAGCCTACAGGAGTGACGGCGATACCTGAATGGCCCAGAAGTTTTTTTTCCATACGAAAATTCTAACTGACGCGGCCGCCGGTGTCAACAGATATCTTGAATAACGGGATGAATATGCTGCGCCCCGATTTTTCGGTTAAATTCTTTCCTTCAATAGACAAGGCACTTTCGCCGTGTTAGAATATACGAGTTGATTGCAGGTATGCAGGAGGAAATATACTAAATGGAAAAACTCGGTCTGAACAAATTACGAAAAATGTTTCTGGATTTTTATGAAAGCAAGGATCATTTCATAGGAAAGAGCTTTCCGCTCATTCCCAGAAACGATAAAAGTCTTCTTATCATAAACTCCGGCATGGCGCCGCTTAAGCCATATTTTTCCGGAGAAGAGATACCCCCGGCCGCCAGGATGGCTACATGCCAGAAATGTATAAGGACGGCAGATATCGATAACGTAGGGCACACCGCCCGTCACGGAACTTTTTTCGAAATGCTGGGCAGTTTCTCATTTGGCGATTATTTCAAGGAAGAATCGCTGAAATGGGGATGGGAATTCATAACACAGGTACTGAAGCTGCCAGAAGAAAGGATATGGGCTTCGGTATATGAAAAGGACGATGAGGCTTATGATATATGGAAAAATGTGATAGGCATATCTGAAGACAGAATAGTAAAACTAGGGAAAGAAGACAATTTCTGGGAAATAGGCACCGGCCCGTGCGGCCCGTGTTCTGAGATATACTATGACAGAGGCGAGGAATACGGCTGCGGAAGTCCTGACTGCAAGCCGGGATGTGAATGTGACCGCTATATAGAATTCTGGAACCATGTATTCACTCAGTTCAACAACAAAGGCGACGGCACATATTCGGATCTGGCCAAAAAAAATATAGATACAGGGCTCGGACTTGAAAGACTGGCCTGCATAATGCAGGATGTGGATTCGATATTTGATGTGGATACCATAAAATACGTGCTTGACGGAGTCGTGGAAAGATCCGGTGTCAAGTATCAGAACGGCGAAGCTGAAACTGACGTTTCGATACGCATAATAACTGATCATATACGTTCCGCTACATTCATGATCGGCGACAAGATCATGCCCAGCAACGAGGGAAGAGGCTATGTCCTCCGAAGACTCATAAGACGCGCTTCGCGTCACGGAAGAAAGCTGGGAATAAAAGGGCCTTTTCTGGCCAAAATGGTCAACAGAGTGATAGATACTGCCGGAGGCGCCTATCCGGAACTGGAAGAGCAGAGACTTTTCATCAGAAAGATAATCGGAATAGAAGAAGAAAAATTCATGGATACTCTCAGCCAGGGACTGATCGAAATCGAAAAACTTTTCGATTTCAGCACTCATAAGGGAGAGGAGAAGATTCTTTCCGGAGAGATAGCGTTCAAGCTCCATGACACTTACGGATTTCCTCTGGATATAACCGAGGAAATATGCAGGGAGAACGGTTTTTCTGTAGATATAGACGAATTCAACAGACTGATGCAGCAGCAGAAGACCGCAGGTCAGACTGATGCTGCCGCCACCGATGAGGCCTGGCATCAGGTCTCTCTGGATAATATACGCGGTGCCACTGTATTCACAGGTTACGATAACGTTGTGGACAGAGGAACAATAAAGACTATTATCAGAGGGAAGGAACCTGTACTGAATCTTCGAAACGGGGAAGAAGGCCTTATAGTGCTCGACCGTACGCCTTTCTATGCAGAAAGCGGCGGACAGTCTTCAGACTATGGGATCATATATAATGACTTTGGCGCTGCCGAAGTTACAGAAGTAACAAAACTTCGGGGAATATTCCTGCACAAAGTCAGTATGAAAAAAGGCGAACTGAAAGTCAACGATGAAATCACGACAATGATATCCGAACCGCACAGGAACCGCACCGCAAGGAACCATACCGCTACCCATCTGCTGCATGCGGCTCTGAGAGAAGTCCTGGGCCAGCATGTACAGCAGGCAGGCTCAAGTGTTTCTGCCGCCGGTCTGCGTTTCGACTTCAATCATTTCGAAGCCATGACGGATGAGGAGATAAGTGAAGCCGAAAAAATCGTGAACGATAAGATAGATATGTTCCTTCCCGTGTCCGTTAAGGAGATGTCCATGAAGGAAGCGACAAAATCAGGCGCGATAGGTCTGTTTGAAGAAAAATACGGATCAGTGGTACGGGTGGTCTCAATAGGAGAATACAGCAGGGAGCTGTGCGGAGGTACCCATGTGACTAATTCCGGTCAGATCGGAACGCTGAAAATAGTCAGCGAGTCCGGCATAGCTTCAGGAGTAAGAAGGATAGAGGCCGTCACAGGTACTGCTGTCTGCAGGATGCTGGATTCCAGAGAAGAAACTCTTGCCGAAGTAGCTTCGATACTCAAAGCTTCGCCGGATACCGCAGCAGAAAAAGCAGCAGCTATGGCATCAGAAAACAGGGAATACAAAAAAACTCTCGACAGATTCAGAAAAAAGGCCTTTGATACTGTTTCCGACAAACTCATAGAAGATTCCAGAACTATAAACGGAATCACACTGGTGACGTGGCATTTCAAAAATTATTCGGTAGATGACCTGAGAATGATCTCAGATGAGGTAAAAGGCAAGAACAGGAACGTTGCCATGGTACTGGCGTCGGAAAACAGCGGAAAAGTCGTATTCCTCGTCTCACTGACAGAAGATGTCGTCGAAAAGGGATTCCATGCAGGCAAAATGATCAAAAAAATCGCAAAGGCTGCAGGCGGGGGAGGCGGAGGCAAGGCCGATATGGCTCAGGCCGGTGCAAAGGATCCCGAAAAAATCCCCGAAGCTTTCAAAGTTGCAGAGAATATGTTGTGATATTTACACAAAAATGTTATAATATCATAAATGACATAAATGTAATATCAATAAAAATGAGCAGGAAAGGAGGGAAGCATGATGGATAAAAGAGAAACCATTATGTTTGACAATACAGGCAAAAAGGAGAAAATGACTATCAAGGAAATACTTCAGGAAGTTTATGACGCACTGGATGAGAAGGGATACAATGCCATTGACCAGATAGTCGGATACATTTTGTCTGGTGACCCTTCCTATATAACAAGTCATAAGAATGCGCGCAACATTGTCAGACAGGTTGACCGGGATGACTTGACGGAAGAGATTGTAAAAGCATACTTAGGTAAATAAAAAAACGGGCTTGCGGGCCCGTTTTTAATGGCTGGCTGATAAATATGAATGAAGAAGAGGTGTTCGGATGAAAGCAATGGCTCTGGATGTGGGCGACAAGACTATCGGAGTCGCGGTAAGCGATGAACTCATGGTGACCGCTCAGGGGATAACGACTCTTGAAAGAACAGGAATAAGAAAAGATGCCGGAAGGATAATGGATATGATCAGTGAACACGGATGCGATACTGTAGTCATAGGTCTTCCGCTGCGGCTCGACGGCACTGAAAGCGAGCAGACGAAAAAAGCAAAGGAATTCAGGACCATGCTGGAAAACAAAATGAGAAGTTCAGGCATGCAGAAGGTGAAAGTGGTCATGCAGGACGAAAGATTCACCACTTCCATAGCAGAAAAGGTACTTATCGAGGGTTCCGTGAGCCGCCGCAGACGTAAAGATGTGATAGACAAACAGGCGGCAGTCCTCATACTGCAGTCATATCTGGACATCGCCCGCCGAGGTTAGTGCAGGATCCTGCTGATCGGAGGAAATATGACAGAACCGAAAAAGATAGCAGTCATAACAGGCGCTTCCAGCGGTCTGGGCCGTGAATTCGTGAAGCAGCTGGGCAGATACGGGGAACTTTCCGAAATATGGGCCATAGCCAGAAGGGAAGAAAAACTTCTGGAGCTGACCGGTATCACGGAATGCCCGATAAAGCCTATACCTGCAGATCTTACCGAAGAAAAAACGACTGCGATGCTCAGGGATATGTTCCGAAAAGAAGATCCTGAAATAGCATATCTGATCAATGCTGCCGGGTTCGGCCGCATAGGAATGAGCACAGAAATACCCGCAGAAGACAATGAAGCAATGATCGACCTGAACTGCCGTGCGGCGGTCGCCGTAACAGACGCGGCGCTGCCTTACATGAGAAAGGGCAGCCGCATACTGGAGATATGCTCCACAGCAGCATTTCAGCCGCTTCCGGGCCTAAATGTCTATGCCGCGACAAAGGCTTTCCTTATGAGTTATACCAAGTCTCTTCATTATGAACTGCTGCTCAGGGGAATACATGTTACGGCGGTCTGTCCCTACTGGATAAAGGATACGGAATTCATCCCTGTAGCCCAGATGACCGGGAAAAAGGCAGTGAAGCATTTTCCTTTTACCGCGAAGCCTCCGTTTGTCGTAAGCTGGGCCCTTTTCGACAGTGATATCAATCTCTGGGTGTCCACACCTGGACCTGTCCCTCTGCTGCACCGCATGACCGCAAAATTCATACCGCATTTTATAATGGTCCCTGTATGGGATCTGCTGAGAAGGATATGAGAATTGACTGATATTGTGAAACTGCTGAAAAAAAAGATAGACGATATACATCATCTTACATATAATTTCGTGAAATGGGTAGTGATTGCCTCGGTCACGGGAGCGGCAGGCGGCGTCGTAGGATCGTTTTTTGTCATGGCAGTAGCATTCAGCAACGATGTCTTTGCCCAGTACAGCCGCCTCATATTTCTGCTGCCCCTCGGAGGACTTGCAATAGCAGCACTGTACCAGCTGGCAGATTTTGATGAAATCAAGGGATGCAATCGTGTCATAGAAAGAGTACGGGCAGAAGAGCAGCTGCCGCTTGTCGTTGCGCCTCTCATTTTTGTATCTACGTTCATAACTCAGATACTTGGCGGTTCTGCAGGCAGAGAGGGAGCGGCTATCCAGATCGGCGGAGCCATCGGCACTAAAGTAGGGCATATATTCAAACTGAATGAAAAGGATATGCCGCTGATAGTTCTTAGCGGCGTCAGCGGTGTATTTTCGGCATTGTTCGGAACGCCTCTGACAGCGGCTTTTTTCGCACTGGAAGTCGTGAGTGTCGGCATAATATATTATTCCGGACTGATACCGTGTATTTCATCGTCTCTGGTAGCATATGGTATTTCGCGGCTTTTCGGTCTGCCCGGCGAGCAATGGAGTTTTGTGCATATCCCGGGGATAGAGATCACGGTGATATTGAAAGTAGTGCTCCTTGGCGTATGCTGTGCGGCAGTCAGCGTTCTGTTCGTATTATCCATAGACTATACCAGAAAATTATTCTGTAAACTATTCAGCAATACGTATATCCGAATAGCCTCCGGCGGCGGCATCATAATAGTGCTTTCCCTTATATTTTCGTCCGGCACATACAACGGAACGGGAATGGGAATAATAGAAAATGCGCTGGAAGGCCAGGCACAGCCGTGGGATTTCATAATTAAGATAGTATTTACTGCTGTCACTTTAGGAGCGGGATTCAAGGGCGGTGAAATAATACCTACGTTTTTCATAGGCGCTACCATGGGATGCGTAGCAGCAGGACTGATCGGACTTGACCCCGGTTTCGGAGCTGCCGTAGGGATCGCTGCTACATTCTGCGGCGCAGTCAACTGTCCTGTGGCGTCAGTCATACTTGGGGCAGAACTTTTCGGCGGAAGCGGGCTTTTGTATTTTACCGTAGCCTGTGCGGTAAGTTATCTGCTTTCCGGTTATTACAGCCTTTACGGCAGTCAGAAGATAATATACAGCAAAACCAGAGCAGAATATATAAATATGAAGGCAAAATGAACAGCAATGACGCAAAAAAGCATCGAGAAGATGCTTTTTTTCTATGAGCCGGAAAAAGATATCGTGTCACAAATGTTATATATACAACATTTATACATGGCTTATCATGATAGAATATGTAATCAGAAATTTAACAGGAATGTGGAAAAGAGCTGAAAATGTTGGAAAACGATATAGATAGCATGATGGACTCGCATCTGTTCCGTGGTTTTTCCCGTGACGACTGCAATGTGATATATGAAACAGTGAAACCTGTAGAAAAATATTACAGCAAAAAGGAAACGATAATACTGCAGGGTCAGAACATAAACAATGTGGGGATATTGAAGTCAGGCAGAATAATAGCTACGAAATATCATTACGACGGCAGCGCCCAGCTGCTTAAAATAATAGCCCGGGGAGGCATCGTCAATCTCGACGCAGTTTCTTCGACCTTTGTCACCAGTCCGTACGAAATGACCGCACAGACTGATGCGGGCATCCTTTTTTTCAAGTATAACGAATTCTACAGCAATGAATATATACCTTTGTTCCTGAAGGAAAAACTTTATAAAAACGTTATAACTATCCTTGCAGACGAAAACGTGAAGATCATGTACAAGGTGGATATCCTGTCCAAAAGGACTCTCAGAGAAAGAATAATAAGTTACCTGAGCATCATTTCGGAAAAAAGATCCAAAAGCATGATAAAGATAGGCATGAATCAGGAAGAATTCTCTCAGTACCTCTGTGTGAACAGAAGCGTCCTTTCAAAAGAGCTGAATGTCATGCGGAGGGAAGGCATAATCGAATACAGGAAAGATCAGTACCATGTAAACTGGCAAATCTGTCACGATACCTCAGCAAACAAATAACAGTAACGCTTTGTATATACAACATATTAATGGCACTTCTTGTGTTATTTTATGATATATACAGGAGGATGATATTATGAATATAACAGTAAAGGAACCTTTGAAAAATTATATAGCCGGTCAGTGGAAGGACAGCAGCACCGGCAGAACAAGGAAAATCATCAACCCTGCCAACGGCGAGATAATCGATACAGTAGTGGAAAGCGGCAAAGAGGATGTAAAAAATGCTATAGCAGCAGCAAAAAAGTCTTTTTATGAAAGCGGGGAATGGCGCAGGATGTGCGGACAGGACAGGGCGGACATCCTTTTTAAGATCGCCCGCGAACTTGACAATGTAAAAGAAAAAATGGCGGAACTTGATTCCAGAAATCAGGGAAAACCTTACAGAGAGGCATTAGGAGACATTCAGGATGCAGTATATTGTTTCAGATATTATGCAGGACTTATAACCAAACCATGCGGCGGCGTCTATGACGTAAACGACGAGTTCGGGCCGATGCATTCGTACATGGTTCATGAACCGGTAGGAGTATGCGGGCAGATAACGCCATGGAACTATCCGCTTCTAATGGGTATATGGAAAATGGCTCCGGCACTGGCTGCCGGGAACAGCATCGTTTTCAAACCGGCTTCACTGACGCCTCTGTCTACCGTAAAAATGTTCGAGATCTTTGACAAGGCGGGTCTTCCTGCTGGCGCGGCTAATCTCGTGCTTGGATCCGGAGATACTGTAGGGTCAGAACTTGCGGCCAGCAATGATGTGGACATGGTGACTTTCACAGGAAGCACCGTGGTCGGTCAGGAAATAATGAGGGCCGCTGCAGGCAATCTGAAAAAAGTCGGACTTGAACTGGGAGGAAAATCTCCGAATGTGATATTCGATGATGCAGATCTTGAAAGCGCAGTGGAATGGGCCATGATAGGAATATTTTTCAATCAGGGCGAAGTCTGCTCCGCAGGATCAAGAATAATAGTCCAGGATACTATGCATGACCGGTTCGTGAAGCGTCTGGTCGAAAGAGCCGAGGCTATAACGATCGGCGATCCGCTGAAGGATCCTGACATGGGTCCGCTGGTTTCCGAAGAACAGATGAACAAAGTGCTCGATTATATCCGAATAGGCAAGGAAGAAGGGGCCAAATGTCTCTGCGGAGGGTGCAGAGCGACAGAAGGCGACTGTGCCAAGGGTTTTTTCGTCAAACCAACGGTGTTTGACGGCTGCAGCCCCGATATGAGGATAGTAAAAGAAGAGATATTCGGACCTGTCGTAACTGTACAGACTTTCAGCACAGAGGGAGAAGCGACGCTTATGGCGAACGACACGGAATACGGCCTTGCCGGTGCGGTATTCACAAAGGACTGCGCACGCGCACTGCGTGTCATAAAAGAGATAAGAGCGGGGATCACATGGATAAACTGTTATAATCCCACTTTCAATGAAGCTCCCTGGGGCGGATATAAGATGTCCGGCGTCGGAAGAGAACTTGGCCCGCACGGACTTGAAGAATATCAGGAGATAAAACAGGTAAACATCAACCTGTCGGAAACTCCGCTCGGCTGGTACGAAAACGAATGAACGGCGGTTAAAAAATTTCCATATATAAAAATGATGAAGGAACTGTCTTCTTTACCAGTATCTCTTCTGCCGCGGTATGCATGAACGGCGTCCCTGCAGAGATCCGGTCTATATATTTCATTGAAGGACCGGTCAGCTGAGAAGCAGTTCCTTTAGTTTCAACAAGAGAATAGCAGTTATCTTCAGGCCTGAATATAGCACCGCAGATATTTTTTCCCGGGGATATCCCGCTGACATGAAGATTTGTAATGCAGCCGGAAACTTTTTCAGGCGCAGCAAAAAGGATGCAGATCCTGTCGGAATCTGCAATCACCATATGATCCGTACTTTTTTCGATGATATTCCCGCGGATCTCCGAAAAAATCTTGTACAGGAAATAATAAGGGGTTTTCAGTCCGAGAGGTGAGAAAAGTGCGTCATTTTCACCGGACAGCCTTATGCTGCAGATACTCCTGCGCATTATATTCCTGAAGGCCTCAGATACTGTCCTGGCGAAGCCGGGACTTTCTGCCGCATATTCGGATGACTGTTCGATTATTTTATCAGGAGGCCAGAATCCGGAGATCTCATTGAAAACATCCTTCGATACAGATATGGAAGCCGGGGACAGAACGTCTATCTCATTTTTAAGATATCCTGACTGCAACACATCCGAGGAAGACAGAACGATCTTCAGCGGAAACATCGTTCTGAAATCGCAGAACGCTCTATTATGCCGGCCTGCATTTATATCCAGGTGATATTCTGTCCGACCGGACACATCACCGGAAATGCAGGAAGTCGAATATTCCGCAAGCATGGCGAGTGCTTCTTTTTCTGAGAAGGGCAGACCGTGATGCCTTTCGCAGGAAACGAGACGCTTTTTATACTGCGACGGTGTGATGCCATGCCAGTTCCTGAAACATCTGATAAAATATGTATAAGAAGAAAATCCGCAGAATTCACTTATCTGAGTTATCTGAGTCAGGGTCAGCTTTCCGTCTGCCAGATATTTTTCTGCTGACTCTACCCTGGTATAATTCAGGAACCCTTGGAAATTCAACCCTGTCGTGGCCTTTATCAGATGAGATATATAATAGGGGCTCAGATATACAAGCTTTGATATATCATTAAGTGTTATCTTTTTTTCCTGGTTCTGATAGATATATTTGACGATCATATACAGACGTTCCATATCTATCTCTCTGGTCCTTTTCTGGCTCGCCAGAAACTGAGTGCCCTCTATAACGAAATTCTGGAACTGATTCGCAAGAACTGAGACAAACTGATTTATAAGCCTCATTACTTTGTCATCAGTCTTCCCTAAGACGCATGCAAACATTATCTCCGCCATATCCTGTTTCAGCAGCGATATCTTGTTCTGAAGCTCCTGATATTTGACTGCTGATTCTTTAGTGCAGTCTTCACATGCGAAGATCATATAATCTATGTTCGGGTATTGTTCCGTGAAATATTCAAGATCAATATACAGGGTAAGCATCAGGACGTCTTCTGAAGAACCATATATCCTGTGGAGGTCTTCCGTATCCACGACTACAATATCTCCCTTGCTCAGGGAATAGTCCAGATGATGGATCCTGTAGCGGGTGCTGCCCCTGAGGAGCAGCGTCATTTCCATTTCTCTGTGATAATGATAATCCTCTTCCGTGACATTTGAAAAATAAACGGAGAAGGGGAGACCTCTATAATAATTTATATTTTCAAGAAGCATATCATCCACCTCACAAGAATAATAACATAAATATATAATCATTATGTATACTTTTTGTCCGAACGTATATCATATTTGTGTATAATGCTATATTTTTATCACTTTAAGCAACAAACCAATATGTTTCCGGCAATTTTTTTATATTAGTCATAATTTTAACAGCTAAAATCAGAAATATGGAAATGAGGTGAAAAAATGAAAAAAATACTTGTATTGGGGGCAGGCGCACAGGGATCTACTGTTGCGCAGCGTCTGGATGAATGTCCGGAAGTCAGAGAAATAATATGTGCCGATCATGACGGAAAGGCAGTCAGAAGACTTACGGGGAATCTGAAAAAAGCAAAAGGATTGCAGGTGGATGCATCCGTCAAAGAGAACATAACAAAAATTGCAGAAGGCGCAGACCTTATAATAAACGCGCTGCCTTTGAATTTCGGTAAGAACGTGCTTGATTCCGCCCTGCAGGTAAAAGCAGATTATCAGGATTTTGCTGCCTGCGAAAACATAATGCCAGCCGGGAATCAGGAAGAAGAGTGGGGCAGCTGGGTAGAGGGCATCAAAATAATGTATAATGAATATGGTCCGAAATTCAGAAAGGCAGACAGACTTGCCATAATAGGCACCGGTTCGGCTCCCGGGCTCATATGTGCTGCGGCAAGGAAAGCAGTAAAAGAACTGGATAGCTGCGAGACTATATACAATATAGTATATGAGGGCGTACAGGCCCGAAGATTCCTTCCTTTCTGGTGGTCTCCGGTAACAGCGCTCAGCGATATGGCTGACGAAGCATACGCTTTCGAAAACGGAAAGATAATAAAAACCGTAAATTTCACAAGACCCATCTACAGAAAATATGATTATCTGGACCAGGAGGTCAGATTCGTGGAACACACTCATGACGAGCCTGTCCATATGGGACTGAATTCGAAAAAGTACTTCAAAGGTGCCAGAAACATATATTTCAAATATGCCGGTGCCGGCGTGGATTTTGCAGAACCGCTGTTCCGTGCAGGACTTCTGTCGAAAAAAGCGGAATACATAGACGGGCATCCGGTGGTGCCTTTCCGGGTAATCCTTAAGCATCTGCCTCATGCACCGAAATACAGGGATGAAATAAAAGAGATAATAGACGAGGGCCTGGTATCCGACAGCGGATGTATGGTAGTTGAGGCTTACGGGAAAAAAGACGGAGTAGATACAAAGATCGAAGTGCACGTAATGGCTCCGGGGCTTAAGGATTCCTTCAAAAAAGCAGGAATAACGGCAGAAATGTATCTGACCGGACAGGCCGGTTTCCTTTTCACAAAGATGTTCCTCGAAGACAGATATGATCAGAAAGGACTTATATCTTCAGATATGCTTACATACGATGAAATAGATCATTATTTCAGCGAAGCAGAAAAAATGGATATAACTCTTGATATAAGAAAAGGCAGGGATTCTGTATGGAAAAAAGAAGAGGCATAAAGGATGTAATAAAATCAAAAGTAGGGCTTATATCCGTAGTCGGCATGTTCTATGCCATCTGCTGCGCCGGGGCATACGGGATAGAAGAGATGATACCGGAATGTGGTCCTGGACTCACTATCGTCATGCTGCTGGTCCTTCCGCTGGTATGGGGACTGCCTTATGCACTGATATGCAGTGAACTTGGCTCTGCAAGGCCCGTGGAAGGGGGCTCGCTGATGTGGGTGAAGGAAGCTCTGGGAGAATTCTGGTTCGGAGTGATGGTATTCAGCAATGTGATCTGGTCACTTGTATGCAACACCGTCTATGTAGTCCTTGCGGTCAGTTATCTAGGGAACATCATACCTTTGACTTCCTTTGAATCCTATATCATAAAGATCCTTATGATCCTTGTTTTTTTCATTATAAACATTCTTGGAATAAGAGATGTAAGTATAGTAAGTACCGTTCTTTCGGTAATAATCGTCATAGCTTTTGCAGTCGTTGCTGCGGTGGGATTTTTCAGCTGGAATACAAACCCCATGGAACCGTTCACCTCGGGAGAATATGACAACGTTTTCCAGACCCTTGGCGCAGGACTTGCCATAGGTATATGGATGTATTCCGGATTCGATGAAATGTCAGTCATGGCCGGCGAAATAAACAATGCACATAAAATAATACCAAAAGCTCTTATGATCATCATTCCTCTCATCACCCTGACTTATGTACTGCCTACCGTTGCAGGTCTTGCGTCTGTAGGCAACTGGGAGCTCTGGACTACGGAACCGGGAGGAACAGGTTATTCCACCGTTCTTACTCAAAACGCAGGCCCGATATTTGGCATCATATTTCTGATAGTCGCTATAATTGGACAATGTTCTATTTTCAATGTCTGTATAGCCACCGGATCACGGTGCATCCTCGTTTTATCTGATGAAAATTTCGGACCTGCGTTTATAGCTAACCTTACAAAAAAAAGAGGAACTCCTTATGTAGGTCTCATAATAGTTGCCGCAGTAACCATGCTGCTCATACCTTTCGATTTTACTTTTCTTGTAGTCGTGGACGTGTTCTTTATGGTGACGGTCTGTGTTCTGACTGTTACCGCAGCCATGATACTTAAAAGGAAAATACCTGAGGAAGAAGTGCCATTCAAGGTCCCCGGAGGAAGAGCAGGGCACAACGCAGCCTGCATAATGGTACTCACCATATGCGTGCTTTCCACCCTGGTGAACGGGACGGACTGGTATCTTGGCGGACTTCTCTGGATACTTATAATTCCTGTACTATACATATTATCAAAGAAAAAATTCAAGGGGTCGTCTGTAAAAGAGCCAAAGGCATATCCGATAGATCCAGCTACCGGCCTCGGCTTCGGGGATCTGAAAAAAATAGGATGTATGTACAGTGGCATAGGTATTTTCGCGATACTGTCCAGATTTTTTCTCCAATGGTATGAAGGTTCATGGGGTCCGGAATATTACCTGAACGAATACGGGTCCGGCCTTTTCAGCGATTTCGGACTCATGCTTAGTGTAATAACCATTACCGGCATTGTTTCGCTGGCAGCAGGCCTTGTGTTCGTCATGACCGACAGACGGATCGATAAAACGAAAATAAATCGTGTATGAAGATCATGAATAGGAATAGGAATCGAAATTGAAAAGAAGCAGGGCAGCCCGCACACCAGACACGGTTTTATGATTTGCTTATCTATTCCTAAAATCATAATTTTCGGAATAGATATAACATAAATCACAAGGTTTGCCCGATCCGGTTTTTTATGATCATACAAAAACATATGACAGACACCCTTTGCCGTTAAAGTAAGAGTGTCTGTCTGTGTTATGTGAAATGCGCAAATCAAGAAGCCCTGCTTTGCGTTTTAAGCGATTTTATTTTATGCGGCCGACGATAATACCTTGCTTTTCAGATGCTGACCGGTATTTTCAGCATCTGTCCCGGCTGGATGCTTTTCGCTGATAAACCGTTTACGTCTTTTATCATATATACGGCTTCACGTATATCCATTTCATCCGAACCTGTATATCTCTTTGCCAGATCCCAGAGCGTGTCTCCGGAAGCTACCTCAACGGTAATATATTTCTGCTGTGCATGACCGCTGACATCTATATTGCCCGAGACGGCATAAAAACCTGTAAGTATCAGTATTACCGCTGCCATGATAACGGCTGAAAACCTGAGGCGGGATCTTATACGGGAGCTTTTTTTATTTTTTTCCGTTTTTTTCCGTCGGTTTCTCTCTGAAGCCGGATCTTCATATATATATATACTCATGGAACACCTCCGCATACCGATTGCATGAACATCTGTTCTTCAATAATGATATACGAATATCTGTTCTTTGTCAAGAAAAAAAATAAACATCCGTTCGCAGGGGACGAAAAAGGGAAGAGTCCTTCTTTTTTTACTGCATTTTTCTGAGCTTTTCATACCCTTTGTCAAAAGTGCCCATCAGTTTTTTTCTGAATATAAGGGCCAGTATGAACAATACAAGCACTACGGCTGCGATGACGACGACCGAAGTGTACGCCCCTGCCCCGATCTGTTTGCCGATGAGAAGGCTCGCCATCATTCCCGGGCTGCGGCCTATAAGGGAGATTATAAGAAAAGGTTTGAGTTTCATATCGGAAAGGCCTGCCGCATAATTGCAGAGATCCTTGGGGAGACCGGGTATAAGATAAATAAGGAATATGACAGTCACGCCCTTTTTGCTGTTCAGCTTCTGCAGAAGATCATTTATTTTTTCTTCGCCGAAGATCATATGCATGGCATCACGGCCGAGAAGCTTTGCCAGATAATATGTTATTACAGCGCCTGCTGCAGCACCTATGACCGAATATATGTAGCCTACCCAGAAGCCGTACATGAAACCTGCGGCGATCTGCAGTTCCTGTCCCGGAATTATGCATATTATTATCTGCCCCACCTGGCAGGCAAGGTAAATAAAGACAGACTGAGTCTCATACTGTCTGAATAAGGCCTTCACGCTTTCTATACTGGAAAATTCATCTATATAATCATGATGGAAAAACCAGATGAAGAGAGGCACCCCTACGATTATTACGACAAGAACAGCAGCTTTCAGTATGGCTGAAAAAAGTTTGAATTTTTTTCTGATGTTTTCCTTTTTTGTCTGTTCCATATACCAGACATCCCCTTTGCTGCCTCCTGCATGCCGGATCTACAGATCTGCAAGGCGGCGGTCGTAAAGTTCCTGGAGAGCCCTCATCACTCCGAATTTAGAATGTTCATATGTCAGGCCGCCCTGAAAATAAACTATATAAGGCTTGCGTATGGGCGCGTCGGCGCTGAGTTCTATGGAAGAGCCCTGCACGAAAGCGCCTGCTGCCATTATGACTTTGTCATCATATCCGGGCATGTCCCATGCTTCCGGAGTTATATGGGAATCTACAGGAGCGGCAGCCTGTATCCCGCAGCAGAAAGCTGTCACAGCCTCGGGAGATCCCAGTCTGACCGCTTCTATTATATCGCTCCTTACATCGTCAGGCCCCGGACAGACGTCGTATCCCAGATCACTGAACACACGGCTGCACAGTATGGCTCCCTTCAGCGCGCCGTTGACCGTCCTGGGTGCCAGGAAGAGTCCCTGCAGCATAGTCCTGGTCTGTCCGAAAGTCAGCCCGCATTCGCCGCCTATACCGGGAGATGTCATCCTGTATGACACCAGGTCGATAAGATCTTTTCTGCCGGCGATATATCCTCCGGTCAGGGCAAGGCCTCCTCCGGGATTTTTTATCAGTGAGCCAGCGATGATATCAGCTCCGCAGTCAGTTGGTTCTCTGGTATCCAGAAATTCGCCGTAACAGTTGTCTACCATGCATATGATATCTTTATCACTGTTTTTCACAAATGACGTCCACTGGTTGATCTCGGGTATCGTGACGGCTTTTCTCCATGCATAGCCTGTAGCTCTCTGGAGCGTTATCATTTTTGTCTTTGAAGAAATGGCTTTCTCAAGAGCAGCATAATCTATTGTTCCGTCATCCCTGAGTTCGACCTGTTTATATGAGATACCGAAATCTTTCAGGGAACCTTTGCCCTGCCCTCTTGTTCCTATCACTTCTTCCAGCGTGTCGTAAGGTGCTCCGGTACAGTATATGAGTTCATCTCCCGGACGCAGCACACCGGTTATCGCCAGTGTCAGTGCATGAGTCCCGTTGACTATCGTGGGACGCACCAGCGACGCTTCCGTGCCGAATACGCAGGACCATACTTTTTCCAGAGCTTCTCTTCCCGGATCATTATATCCGTAGCCTGTATTCCAGGAAAAATGCATATCGCTTATCTTGTTTTTCTGAAATGCGTCAAGGATCTTGTACTGATTGAAGGACATTATGTCATCCAGCTTTTCGAACTGCTCACGGCAGGCCTGTTCCGCCTTTTCCGTAATATACAGGATCTTTTCGTTTATGCCGAATTTTCGGTTCAGCAATCTCTGTGTTTCGTTTTTCATCGATATCGCCTTTCAGTTGCTGCCGTGTCTGCCTTTATTTATGAAAATAAGCTTCTCTGCGGGGTCCGGATCGGGATCTTCGTCGCCACTTTCGTATTCCCAGCAGGTCTTGGCTGCTATATCTATTTTATCACGCTTGTTTTCCGGGCAGTCGCAGCCCATTTCCGGATCGCCCTCGTTTTCGCAGCTGCCGCAGAGTTCGTCGATGAGAGGCAGCATAAGACTGTCGTATTCAGGAAGCGACAGGATATCCGCATCGCTTTCCGTGATGCTCTCGACAACATCGAAATTTATGAACACTTTGTAAATGCATTCTTTTATATAATAGGGATCCATGCTGCTTTCGTCATCCAGTCGGTCCATTTCGATGAATCTCTCCTCAGAAGTTCTTATGTACTCGATAAAACCCTGCAGATCGTTCACGTTCTCAGGATAGAGATATTTTTCCGAATCGTCGATCAATAATACTTTCATTTCTGTTCGTCCTTTCGTCTGTTTTCTTTTCTTTCGACTTCCCACTCCATATCCTTGACAAGATCCCGCTTCACGTTCATTTTATGCGCCGCGTAAAGCTGGGTGGTGGTCACCTGCTCGTGATCGAGAAGGCTCTGGACATCGAATATGGAATTGCCCCTGCCTATCAGGCTCGTGGCTGCCGTTGCTCTGAGTTTATGCGGGCTGAAACCGCCGTTTCTTGAAGTTTTCATGCCTATGGCTGTGTATTTCTTGACCAGTTCCCTGATCTGGCGCTCTGTCATCCTTTTCCCCTGAAGAGAAAGGAACAAAGCGTCTCTGTATTCTTCGCTGAGTTTTTCTTCATCCGGGCGCTCATTTTCGGTATAATCCTGAATGGCGGCGGTAACCGATACATTCATGGGCATCAGTGATTCTTTTCCCCTCTTTCGGTAGATCTTGAATTCGCCGCGGCTGAAATTGAAGGAAGATATGTTCAGCTGCTGCAGTTCGCTGAGCCGCAGACCGTAAGTCAGGAAAAGTAGGAGTATTGCCTTGTCTCTTTTTTTCGTCTTTTCCCAGAATTCATGTTCTTTTTTTGTCAGGCCGGCACCTGTCGAGACGGCGTCCAGCATTATCATGACCTCGTCGTCCTGAAGCGCCTTTATCTCCTTTTCCCCGGCTTTTGGCACCTTTATAGGGTCGAATCCGTCGGTTATGTTCTTCGTTATAAGTTCGTCTCTGTAAAGCTGTTTGAAAAGCACCGATACAGAAGATTTTTTCCTTGCCAGGGTCTTGTTGCTGTTTTCATAAATATATACGGCGTCCTCAGTCTCTTTTTCATATTTTCTGCAGTAATCGATGAAGATATTGATGTCCACAGCTTTTATCCTGTTGAATTCCTCCAGCTTTATATCCTCCGGAACGGCAGCGACGGTAAGATCGGTGTGCTCCGTCAGGTAGCGGCAGAAGAAGGTTATATCATGCAGATACGCGAGACGGCTGGCCGGCAGCACATTGCCCTTGAGATAAACGAAAAAACCGCGCATAAAAGACGGCAGTCCCTTTTCCAGAGTTTCGCACTGAGAGACTGTTTCATGTTCTTTCATCACGATATTGTCCGGTTTATCGCTTTTGTTATGTATTTTTACCTGTTTTCCGACACCCATGTCATTATATCCTCCAGAGCTTTTTCCTTATGCGGGTATTCTGAAAGATTGAACCATTTCATATCTTCATATCGCCTGAACCATGTCATCTGCCGTTTTGCGTAATGTCTCGTGTTCTTTTTTATCGTTTCCACGGCAGTGATAAAATCATACGCGCCGTTGTAATGATCTATTATTTCCTTATAACCGATTCCCTTCATAGCTATATCATCCGAAGTGAATCCCATATCCATCAGTCCGCGCACCTCTCTGAAAAGTCCCTTCTGCACCAGTATCTCCACCCGGCTGTTGATTCTTTGATAAAGTTCATCCCGGTTGCGGGACAATCCTATGAGAACAGCGCCGTAATCTCCGGTTTTTTGAGTAATGCCGGAAAAATCATCAAGCGGCTCGCCTGCTGTTTCGACAGCTTCCAGAGCGCGTATGACCCTTCGGACGTTGTTCGGATGTATCCTTTTAGCGGCTTCCGGATCTTTTTTTCGAAGTCTTGCATGAAGCGATGCGGGGCCGTTGTTCCTGGCGACAGCTTCCAGTTTTTTTCTGTACTGACTGTCTTTTACAGGCGGAGTACCGAAATCCATATCGTAAAGCAGCGAATTGAGATAAAGTCCGGTGCCGCCGGATATCACAGGAGTCTTTCCTGCATCGAATATCGCATCGATAGCTGACTTTGCCATCTTCTGATATTTTGCTGCCGAAAAATGTTCGGCCGGATCTATATCGCCCACAAGGTGATGCCTGACACGCGCCATATCATCTGCAGATGGTTTTGCGCTTCCTATATCCATATATCTGTAAAGCTGCATGGAATCGCACGACACGATCTCTCCGCCGACCTGCTCTGCGATACTTACCGCATATTCGGTTTTTCCCACAGCCGTAGGTCCTGCTACAGCTATTATTTTACGAACCATTATACTCTCTTGAACCTTTTTTCGATATCATATTTGGAAAATTTTATATAGGTCGGCCTCCCGTGAGGGCAGGAAAAAGGATTTTCGCATTTCGAAAGGTCGGCGATCAGTTCCTCTATTTCCTCATTTGCAAGATGATCATTGGCTTTTACAGCTTTTTTGCATGCCATTGTAGCGATCTTCAGAAGCTGGTCGGGATCCTCGAAATCCGTCTCCTCGGATGCCGCATCCAGAAAATCGTTAACGAATCTTTCAGCTTCCGATAATTCCATGAATGCGGGTATCTCCTTTATTATATATATGTTTGGGCCGAACTCCTCTATGGAAAAGCCCATATTGTCCAGAGTGTCGATCCAGTCGCTTTCCGTTTCCTTCTGGGCATAGGTGGTGCTGAAGGTGGATGGTATCATTATTGCCTGACGGATCTTTGACTTTGCATTATACTGTCCTATAAGTTTTTCGAATATTATTCTTTCATGAGCAGCATGCTGGTCGATCATATACATGTTATCATGATCGACAGCAGTTATATATGTCCCGAATACAGAGCCTGTCACTTCTATCTGCTTGAAATCAAAGTGATCCTGAGTATTCTTGCCCATATATATCTCGATATGCGCATGAGTCTTTTTCGTGTCTTTTCCGTTCTGCTCTGCCTCTTTCTTGCTGTCCGCAGAAGCGGGATCGTTTTTCGCGGAAGTTCCGGCTGGAGGCTCCGATCTGTATTCGGACTGATAATCTCTGAACTCTTCTTTTATCCGGTCGTCCTCCCTGCGATATGTTGACAATATATTTTTTATGTCTACCTGATCTCTGCCGCTGTCCTTTTTCTGCTTTTTCCTGTCATTCATGCGGAAGATGTTCTCTTTTTTGCCGGCATCGAGATCAGGGACAGATTCAGGAGTATTCAGCGCATGTTTTATGGAATCTGTTACGAAATCCGCAGTTTCTTTTTCATTGCTGAACTTTATCTCGCGCTTATTTGGATGGATGTTCACGTCTATATCTTTCGGATCCACGTGCAGGAACAGATATATCACCGGATGTCTTCCGTGAAAAAGTCTGTCGGTATAAGCTTTGTCCACAGAACCTTCAAGCATTTTGCTGGATACAGCTCTGCCGTTCACGAAAAAAATCTGACCTCTTCTGTTTGCACGGCTTTCCCCTGGAGCAGAGATGTACCCGTCTATGCTCATGCCCTTTCCCTTCTCATGGAGAGGCAGCAGCTTTACATCCAGATCAGAGCCTGAAAGCGTGAATATCACGCTTTTCCTGTCCCCGCGTCCCTGGGTGGAAAAAAGTATTTTCCCGTTGCTCACCATACGTATCTTCACATCGGGATATGCCAGTGCCATCTGGGCAACGAAATCTATCACAGCGCTGCTTTCGGAAGCGTCGGATTTCATGAATTTCAGCCTTGCCGGAGTATTGTAAAAAATGTCCCGCATTATCATAGTCGTGCCGTCGGGACATCCTGCAGCACCGTGCTCCAGTACCTGCCCGCCTTCGATCACGGTCCTGGTGCCTGTCTGCGCATCTTTCGTTTTCGTTATGATCTCAGTCCGTGAAACTGCCGCTATGCTGGCCAGGGCTTCTCCCCTGAAACCGAGAGTATCTATCGAGGAGAGATCCTCAGCCTGAGATATTTTGCTGGTGGCATGCCTGCGGAATGCCAGTTCTACCTGATCGTCAGGTATGCCGCAACCGTCGTCGGTAACACGTATGTATTCCCTTCCGCCTTTTTTGATATCCACCACGATCAGGGATGCTCCGGCATCAAGAGAATTTTCCACCAGTTCTTTGACCGCGGAAAGAGGCCGCTCTATGACTTCGCCGGCCGCGATCCTGTCAGATACGGATTTGCTCAGAAGTTTTATCATTGTATCATGGCTCCTTCAGATTCTCTTCGGCTGAAAACAAAGATATCTGTTCTTCGCCGTATCCGGCATCCATAGCTTTTTCCTTGTTTTCAAGCTGTTCCAGTTTCATCTTCGCATTTTCCAGAAGTTCCTGCGGGACTCCCGCGAGTTTTGCCACATATATGCCGTAGCTCCTGCTGGCAGACCCTTCTGCTATCCTGTGCAGGAATATCACCTGTCCGTTTTCCTCGGCAACGGTGACATTGAGGTTTCTGAAACCCTTCAGTTCCCCTTCAAGAACAGTGAGTTCATGGTAGTGGGACGAGAAAAGAGTCCTTATCTGTTTCCCGGGTCTGCACAGGTACTCTACGGCTGCCCAAGCGATCGAAAGTCCGTCATATGTGCTGGTGCCGCGCCCTATTTCGTCAAGTATCACCAGACTTTTCGATGTCGCTGTATTAAGGATATATGCCAGTTCGCTCATTTCGATGAAAAATGTGCTTTGTCCCTGAGCAAGGTTGTCGGAAGCTCCTATTCTTGTGAATATCCTGTCGGCTATACCGATTGAAGCAGCTTCACATGGCACGAAACATCCCGCCTGCGCCATAAGGATTATCAGTGCAGTCTGACGCATATATGTTGATTTTCCGGACATGTTAGGTCCTGTTATCAGCAGCAGCGACGCGTCGCTGCGGTCAAGATACGTATCGTTAGCCACAAAGATCCCGTCTTTTATCATCTGTTCTATTACCGGATGTCTGCCCTTTTCTATCAGTATTTCGTCTCCCTGGTTTACCTGCGGCTTGATATAGCCCAGCTTCATGCTGACATCGGCGTATGATGCAAGCACGTCCAGTGTGGAGACTGCCCTTGAAGTCTTCTGTATGGCATCTATATATCCTTTCAGACATTCGCGGATCCCGGTAAAAAGATCATATTCCGTTTTATTGATCTTCACTTCAGCATTCATGACCAGGCCTTCCATTTCCTTCAGCTCAGGAGTTATGAAACGTTCGGCATTGGTCAGAGTCTGTTTCCTTATGTAATTTTCCGGAACCATGTCATATTTGGATTTCGTTATTTCTATGTAATATCCGAAAACTTTGTTGTATCCGACTTTCAGATTGCTGATGCCGGTACGCTGTCTTTCTTTGCTCTCCAGTCCGGCGATCCATTCTCTTGCATCCTTTATGGAGAGCTTCAGGTCGTCCAGTTCCTGAGAATAGCCGTCTCTGATAAGACCGCCTTCCTTCACAGTGAAAGGAGGATCGTCCACTATCGCTGTACTGATCATATCGAAAACATTTTCCAGAGAGTCTATCTCATTTTCTGTCTCCTGAAGAAGTATGCTGTCCGCGTCGGAAAGATCCAGTTTGATCTCCGGCAGAACTGCAAGCGAATTCATGAGTGCGATGAGATCCTTCCCGTTTGCTCCTCCGCATGCTATCCGCGCAGCCAGTCTTTCGAAATCATATACAGCCTTAAGGCTTTCTCTTATATTGTTCAGCAGCACAGCATCCCTGGTCAGAAGCTCTACGGCATCCAGCCGTTCCTGTATCTCCTGACATGAATTGAGCGGCTCGCGCAGCCAGGATTTTATTTTTCTGCTGCCCATCGCCGTTTTCGTCTTGTCCAGGACTCCCAGCAGAGAACCCTGGACTTTTTTATCGAAAAGCGTCTCTGTGATCTCAAGATTTCTTATGGTGGTCTTGTCCAGAGCCATGTGGCTTCCCAGCTGGTATATCTCAAGCGACGTCATATGGCTCATGCTCTGCTTCTGGGTTTCAAGAAGGTAAAGAAGCTGTGCACCCAGCGCCAGGACCGAAGCCGGTTTGTCCTGCAGGCCCAGAGCTGTAAGCGAACCGGAAGCGAACTGGGCCTTTACGGTCTCTTCTGCCCGTTCGCCGTCATAATAGCTTTCGGCAAGAGTGTTGACATATGATTCAGTAAGTGTCCTGAGTTCCGATATCTCTTCATCGTCCAGAGCATCTTCGTTTACGATTATTTCTCTGGCATTTATTCTCACCAGTTCGTTGGAGAGATTCGCACGCATTCCTGTTCCCGAAAAAAATGTCGCGCATATTTCCCCCGTAGATATATCGCAGTAAGAAAAGCCTACAGATCCTTCGTCAATGTATACCGATGCCAGATAATTGTTCTCTTTTTCATCCAGCATGGCACTGCTGGTTATGGTGCCGGGAGTGACGATCTGCACCACTTCCCTTTTGACCAGGCCCTTTGCCGCAGCCGGATCTTCCGTCTGTTCGCATATGGCCACTTTGTGGCCTTTCTCTATGAGCTTCGCTATGTAAGTGTCTGCGGAATGGAACGGTACGCCGCACATAGGTGCTCTTTCTTCCATGCCGCAGTTTTTCCCCGTAAGAGTGAGTTCCAGTTCTTTCGAAACAGTCTTCGCGTCATCGAAAAACATTTCGTAGAAATCTCCCAGCCTGAAAAACAGGATGCAATCCTGATGTGCTTCCTTTATTTCCATATACTGCTGCATCATCGGAGATAATTTCATTTTTTATATGCCTCCAGGCCGAGTTTTATAAGTTCTATACCTCTGAGCAGATCTTTTTCGTTCAATACATAGGCTATGCGTATCTCGCTTTTTCCAAGCCCGGGGGTGGCGTAAAATCCCTCTATAGGCGCGAACATAGCCGTTTCCCCGTTATCTTCGAATTCCGTCAGCATCCATATGAGAAAGTCCTCGGCGTTTTCAACAGGCAGCCTGCAAGTCATGTAAAACGCTCCCCGCGGTTTAGTGCATACGACGCCCTTTATGCTGCTTATGGCATCGTATGCCACATCGCGCCTGTGACGGTATTCTTCTTTTGTCTCGTCAAAAAAGTTGTCCGGCAGCTCATAAAGCGTAGTGGCCCCCAGCTGATCAAGGGTCGAACAGCATAATCTTGCCTGAGCCAGTTTCATGAGATTGAAGTACATATCCTTGTTTTTCGTGGCTATGGAGCCGATCCTGGCGCCGCAGGCACTGAAACGCTTGGATACGCTGTCGATAAGTATGATCCTGTCGGCAGCTTCGCGGAACTGACCGAAACTCAGCACTTCGTCTGCATCGTAGCAGAATTCCCTGTATACTTCATCTGCTACGATGAAAAAATCATGTTTTACTGCAAGATCGCATATCATGCGCATCTCGTCTCTTGAAAGAGCCGTTCCGGTCGGATTTCCGGGATTGCACAGGCATATAGCTTTGGTTCTCGGAGTTATGGCTTTTTCAAGTATGTCTCTGTCCGCATAATGGTATCCGTTTTCCGGACAGGTGGTTACCGGAACTATCTTTCCGCCGAAAAGTCCTGTAAATATGCTGTAATTGGCATAAAACGGCTCCGGTATTATGACTTCGTCGCCCGGATCCAGGATGCAGGCAAATGCAAAAGTAAGAGCCTCGCTTCCTCCGTTTGTGATGATTATTTCGCTCCGCGAATAATCCATGTTATGTCTGGAATAATAATGCCGTACCGCATCTATCGTAGCGGTAACGCCTTCAGACGCCGTATAACGCAGCACCTCGTCGTCATATGCCCTTACTGCGCGCATATATTCAGGCGGCGTTTTTATGTCCGGCTGTCCGATATTCAGATGATATACTTTTTTTCCGCGGCTTTTTACTCTGTTTGCATAAATATAATACTTCTCCACGGGTGAATGTTCCATGGATATTATTTTGTCAGATAATTTCATGTGATCTACCTACTACTCCATCGATGTCGATATCTGGACCTGCTGCAGGGCAATCATCCTGCTTTTTCATGTAAAGCAGATATTCTATATTTCCTTTAGCGCCTTTTACTGGTGAAAATGTCAGTCCTGCTGCCGCAAGTCCGGTTTCTTCGCCATAATGGATGACCTTTCTTATTACTTCTTTGTGTACTTCTTCGTCTTTGATGATGCCTTTTTTCCCTACCTGGTCCCTGCCTGCCTCGAACTGAGGTTTCACAAGACAGATGATACTGCCCTGGTCAGCAAGGAGTCTTGTCGCGACAGCCAGTATATGGCTGACTGATATGAAAGAAACATCTATGGTGATGAAGTCCACAGGTTCAGGTATCCTGTCACAGTCAAGATATCTGGCGTTGGTCTTCTCCATGTTTATCACTCTGGGATCTTTGCGGAGTTTCCAGGCGAGCTGGCCGTATCCCACGTCTATGGCATAGACCTTTCTGGCACCGTGCTGCAGCATACAGTCCGTAAAGCCGCCGGTCGAAGCACCGATATCAGCGGTCACTGCGCCGGTCATATCCATATCAAAAAAATCCATGGCTTTTTCCAGCTTAAGACCGCCTCTGCCCACATATGGGCACGGATCTTCCTTTACCGTTATATCAGCGCTGACATCTGTCATCGTCCCTGCTTTATACGCTTTAAGGCCGTTCACGCTTACTATCCCTTCCATGACCGATGCTTTGGCTTTCTCGCGGGAATCGAACAGCCCTCTTTCCACAAGGATCGTATCAAGTCTTTGTTTCAATAAAATCACAGATCCTTTCCGTAAGACTGTCCGGGTCCAGCCCGTATTTTTCCAGAAGATGCGCACGGCTGCCGTGTTCGATGAATTTTTCCGGCCATCCGGCAAGCATCACTTTTGTATTCATGCCTGCTTCAAGCAGAAATGCCGAAGCTCTTTCGCCGAAGCCTCCGGAAACGCTGTTGTCTTCCAGTGTTATTATATGTTTTGTCCCTGCTGCTGAAGCAAGAAGCTTTTTCTCATCTAATGGCTTCACTATGCGCACATTAGTGACACCTGCATCGATACCTTTTTCACCAAGGCTTTCGCATACCTTCAGAGCTGTTTCCGTCATATTGCCCACGGCCCATATCTCCGCATCGGTTCCGCGGGAAAAAGTCTGGGCACCTTCGCTGATCGGCGTTCTTTCCATTTCGAGATCCCCGTCAGTTCCTCTGGGATACCTTACAGCACAGGGCCTGCCGAGAGAAAAGGCATATTCAAGCATATCCTCAAGTTCTCTGCCGTCTCTTGGAGCAAGAACAGTCATGTTAGGCATATGCGACAGATATGAAAGATCGAATATGCCGTGGTGCGTTTCACCGTCGGCACCTACATTGCCTGCCCTGTCCACAGCAAATACGACAGGAAGATCGTGCAGGCATACATCTATAAGAATATTGTCATATGCTCTCTGAAGAAATGTCGAATATATGGCGACCACAGGTCTTGCGCCTCCGGCAGCCAGTCCGGCGGCAAAAGTCACGCCGTGGCCCTCCGCTATTCCCACGTCGAATGTGCGCTCAGGAAAAACCCTGGCAAAAGGTTCAAGGCCCGTTCCGTTTATCATAGCAGCCGAAACAGCCACTATGCGGCTGTCGTTTTCTGCCATTTCGATCATTTTGCGTCCGAAGACATCCGAATATGTAGGTATGTTCGAAGGATCGGAAGGCTTTCCCGTGGTCGGATCGAAAGGTCCGGTGCCGTGAAAATGACTGGGATGCAGTTCGGCGTTTTTATATCCCTTTCCCTTCTCGGTGATTATATGCAGAAGAACAGGTCCTGAAGCGCTTTTGGCGATCTTGAGATTCTCCAGAAGCTCAGGTATGTTATGTCCGTCGATAGGTCCGATATATGTGAACCCGAGTTCTTCGAATATGACGCCGTCGACAAGGACATATTTCAGAGAATCGCGTACCTTTTCCATGCCTGTATATATGCTGTCGCCTATGCCGGGTATTTTTTTCGAAGCGCTTTTCATTGTTTTTTTAAGAGAATAATATCGTTTCGATACACGCAGCTTGTTAAGGTGCTTTGAAAGTCCTCCGGTGCTCTTCGAAATAGACATTCCGTTGTCGTTGAGTATCACCAAAGCGTCGGAACCGGAGTCTCCCAGGTTGTTCAGTCCTTCATATGCCAGTCCGCCGGTCATTGCGCCGTCTCCTATGACAGCAACGATGCGATAATCTTCACCGTTCATATCCCTGGCTTTTGCAAGTCCTGTCGCCAGAGAGATGGAATCGCTGCTGTGCCCGGTGTTGAAGGTGTCATGAGGACTTTCGGAAGATTTCGGGAAACCGCTCATTCCTCCGTCCTGCCGCAGGGTCTCGAATCCGGCAGCTCTTCCTGTAAGTATCTTATGTACATAGGACTGATGTCCTACGTCCCATATTATTTTATCCCGCGGGCTGTCAAATGACCTGTGCAGGGCAATAGAAAGCTCCACGACACCCAGGTTGGACGCAAGATGTCCGCCGGTCTTCGAAATGCTGTTTATAAGAAAATCTCTTATTTCATATGAAAGCAGCGAAAGCTGATCCATATCCATTTCTTTAAGATCTTCAGGGAAATTGTATTCTGTAAGTTTTTTGCTCATCAAGCAGGCTCCTAATATCTCAGTTCGTTCTGTTTTCAAGTTCTTTGATCAGACTTGTAAAAAATTCGGCATTGTCATAATAAGGTGCCATTATATCCAGTGCTTCTTCAGTAAGAGTTCTGATCTTTGCCCTGGAGCGTTCCATTCCGTAGAGGCACGGATATGTGGCCTTGTTCTTCTTTTCGTCCACGCCTCTTTTTTTGCCCATCTGTTCTTCTTCGCCCACGATGTCAAGGATGTCGTCTGCGATCTGGAATGCCAGTCCCAGATTCTCGGCATATTCTGTCAGGCGTTCCATCGTTTCGTCATCGGCCGAGCCCAGATGCGCCCCGGCTCTTACCGCAGATATTATCATGGCCGCAGTCTTGTTTATGTGTATATAATCAAGCATTTCCTTGGAACAGTTCCGGCATTCGGCTTCTATGTCCGCAGACTGTCCTGCCAACATGCCGCGGCATCCGGCACCTTTCGCTATTTCATAGCTGGCTCTGATCCTCTGCTTGAGCTTACCGGTATCATCGAAATAAAGGAACATGTCCTTATTCATCGCCTCGAAAGCAGAAGTAAGCAGTCCGTCTCCTGCCAGAATGGCTATGGCATCGCCGTAGACATTGTGATTGGTCGGTACGCCTCTGCGCAGATCGTCGTTGTCCATTGCCGGCAGATCGTCATGGATGAGGGAATAAGTATGCACATATTCTATCGCGCATGCGTAAGTTATAGCCTGTGAGACCGTTCCGCCGCAGAATTCACAGGCTCCCAGGAGCAGCGCAGGTCTTATTCGCTTGCCGCCGGCAGTAAGACTGTATTTCATTGCTTCATATATAGTTATGCTTTTCAGATCTACATCCGGAATAAAATCCAGAAGATGGTTTTCGGTTATTTCCTTATACCTTAAGTAGTCATTGTTCATGTTTCTACCTCTCCAAATCATTTATCTGGAATATGTTTCTATCTTTTGTCGGGCATTTTCCAGTATTTCACTGCATTGCCTGTAATATTCCACTCCCAGTTCGTAGTTCTTCAGAGCTTCTTCTAATGTTACATCATCTTTCTGAAGATTTTCTGAAGTTTCTTCAAGTTTTGCCAGAGCTTCTTCGAAAGTCAGTTTTTTCTCTTTACTCATCGTGCCTCCTCCTGATCTCGATTATTTTTGAATCTGCCTCTCCCCCTGCCATCACTATCGTCACTGTCTGATCCTGTGAAAGTGCGCAGGTATCGGCCACCGGTCTGCCGTTTTCGTCTTTCAGCACACAGTATCCCTTTTTCATGATATTCTGCGGGCTCAGATTTTCGAGAGTATTTCTGCATACTTTGATCCTTTCCCGCATCGCCAGCATCTTCGAAGCGATCAAAGTATCTATATCTTTCTTAAGGTTTTCTGCCATCATGCTCATAATATCTGTTTTCCCGGTCACAGTTCTGCAGAATGCCGAAGGATCCAGATAGCCGAGAGCTTCCTCGCCTCTCCTTATATGAGACAGAAGAATATCGTTCATTCCCTCTGCGACAGATTTCACATATGTCTTCAGCTCACTTGTATCCGGCACTGCCATTACAGCTGCCGCAGACGGGGTCTCTGCGCGGGCATCTGCTGCAAAGTCGGCTATGGTAAAGTCTGTCTCGTGGCCCACTGCGGAGATCACCGGTATAGCTGAATCGAATATGCTTCTGGCAACGATCTCCTCGTTGAACGCCCAGAGCTCTTCTGCAGATCCGCCGCCTCTTCCAAGAATGACAGTATCTGTCTCCGGAAATTTTTTATTTATATCGTCAAGCGCCGCAGCTATCTCAGGCGCGGCTCCGGGCCCCTGAACCAGTACCGGGTAGATAAGTATATCCGTAAAATCGTTTCTTGAAGTGATTATTTTTATTATGTCCCTTACTGCAGCGCCGGTAGGTGAAGTCACTACAGCTATCTTCTCCGGAAATCCCGGAATAGGTTTTTTATGTTCCTCACTGAAGAGTCCCTCTCCGGCAAGTTTCTCACGGAGTTTCTCATAAGCTATGCTCAGGCTTCCCTGGCCTTCGACATCGATATCTCTGATATTCAGCGAATAATATCCGCCTCTTTCATATACTGATATATATCCGTATGCGACTATCTCCATGCCGTCAGTCAGTTCATAACGTATATGCGGCAAAACATCCCGCGGAAGAAAACAGTTCACTCTTCCGCCGTCATCCTTCATAGTGAAATATACATGCCCGGAATCGTGGTATTTTATGTTCGATATTTCACCTGTGACCGAAATGTTCCTGAGCAGAGGATCAGTCTGAAGGACGCGTCTTATATATGAATTCAGCTGTGATACTTTCACAGGCTTTGCTGCCATATTTTTTCCCCTCCAAGAATAGCTGTGCCTATGGCATTGTCTTCGGAAAGATCTCCGAAAGCTATGGATATGCTGCCGGATGATCTTTCTGAAAAGAGATTCAGCTGCCGTCGTACGAATCGGCTCGAAGAAACGCCGCCGACGAATATCACTTTGCCGATCCCGGTATCTCTGCAAGCCTTCTCTGTAACTTTGCTCAGACACTCTGCTATCCTGACGAAGACTTCCCTGACGATCGCCGAAGCTGATTCTGCTTTGTCCAGGCTTCTCAGGCACTGCGTCTCTATGCCCGAAAGATTGAATCTCAGGCCGTCGACAGGTATATCCTTCAGCAGCTTTGTCTCGGAAGAGGCAGCCATTGCTGTTTCGTCCATCTGTCTGCCGGCAGGAAAACTCATTCCAAGACGTACGCCTATACGGTCTATGAGCTGTCCGAAAGATATGTCTTTTGAACCTCCTATTATAGATATGGAGCTGTCTCTTACCAGTAGCAGCTCGCATGTGCCTCCTGAAAGATGATAGCAGAGAAATTCCCGTTCTCCTCTGAAGCTGCTGTATTCCTTCACAGCTGCTATATGTCCTTCCTGATGCGAAAAAGCGAAACATGGTATGTCCAGTTCTCCTGAAAGCTGCTTCGCAGCATCGGCTCCCGCGGTGAAAACAGGCATATATGACCCCTCCACAGGTCTGGGCCGGTCGGAAAAAGCTACTGCGTCAGCTCCTGCAGGGTCAAAATTCCTTTTCATGTCTGATATCATTTCCGGCAGATTACTGATATGCATTACCCGGGCCTCAGACTGGCGAAGACCGCGCATGCCTTCAGGGACCGGCAGCATCCTTCTGCTGTCCAGAAGTATCTTTCCCCGGCTGTCCACCAGCGCCAGAGATGTTGTGTACGCGCTGGTATCGATGCCGATCACGAAACGTCCGGCCATCACTGTGCCTCTTTTGCTATCTGGCCCAGTACCCCGTTTATGAACCTGCCTGAATTATCGCCGCCGAATTCCTTCGCCATTTCCACGGCCTCGCTGATCGATACCGACACCGGGATATCAGGCATGAAAAGGATCTCGCCTGCCGCGGTCCTCGCTATAGCCAGATCAGCCTTAGGCATCCTGTTTACTGTCCATTTGTTCGAATATCTGTTTATGACATCATCTATGCGATCTATATTATCTTTTATCGTATTGAAACCTTCTTCGATATACATTCTTTGTTTCTCGGATATCTTATGACCCTGTGTCAGAGAAAAAGCAAGTTCTTCACTGTTATCATCTCTTGCTTCCATCTGGAAGATCATCTGCATAAGCAGTTTTCTCGATTCATGTCTTGTCATTATCATTTTCCTCTGCCACACCCTGGACATGTATATTGACAGCCAGTACCGACCTGTCGGTCATGGATTCGACTTCCCTTTTTACGTTGCTCTGTATATCCCATGCAACAGTAGGTATCTTGAATCCGTATTTGATGATCACATAAACATCGAATGATATGCCGTCTTCGTCCTGGCTGACCTTGACCCCTTTAGAGTGTGATTCTTTGCCTAATATGTTTTCGGATATCGAATCTCCTATGCCGCCGCTGAGCTCTGCTACGCCCTCCGTATGCATTATAGCATTTATTGCGCATATAGCCATGACCTCATCGGAGATCTTTACATCCCCCAGATCTTCATCATGGATCTGTTCAAAATTATCCATCACAAAATACCTCACCATATATTATAACAGAAAAAGAGCGTGTTTTCCGCTCTTTTTTCATACCTTTCATGTATACATAAAAGTGATATCATTTAAAGAATTCTTTGATCGTATCCGCAAATCTGCTTTTCTTCTGGTAACTTTCGGAAGTGACCGCCTTGCCCATTTCTTCAATGGCTTTTTTCTGTTTTCCGCTGAGTTTTACAGGTACTTCCAGCATGACTTTCACATAAAGATCGCCTTTTCTTCCGCTTCTTGTACTGGGCAGGCCCTTGCCTTTCAGCCTGAATACCGTGCCGGGCTGTGTGCCCGCCGGTATCTTATATGAAAGTTTTCCTTCCATACTCGGGACTACGATCTCATCGCCCAGTGCTGCCTGCTCGAATGTGATCGGTATTTCCAGATTGAGATCCGAACCGCTGCGTCTGAATATCTTATGGGGTCTTACGCTGAGCACCACATAAAGGTCGCCTGCCGGGCCTCCGTTTATGCCGGGTTCACCCTGTCCTTTTATTGTTATTACGGAATCGTTGTCGACGCCTGCGGGTATTTTGACAGAAATGGTGATGTCTTTTTTCACTCTTCCTGTGCCGCTGCAGCCGGGACACGGTGTTTCTATGATTTTTCCTGTGCCGTTGCATTCGTCACAGGGACTCACGCTCTGGAACTGCCCGAAAGGCGTCCTCTGTACTGTATGTACTTCTCCGCTGCCTCCGCATTTAGGACATGTTTTTTTTGCCGTTCCCGGAGCTGCGCCAGTCCCGTGGCATTTTGGACATTCCACATATTTGTTCAGTTTTATGTCTTTTTTTACCCCGGAAGCCGCTTCTTCGAAGGTGATAGTGATATTTTTCTGGAGATCCCTGCCTCTCATCGGCCCGGTATTGCGCTGCTGGCCGAAACCGCTGCGTCCGCCGCCGAACATCCCGCCGAACATATCGAAGATATCTTCAAAACCGCCGAAGCCTCCTGCTCCGCCGCTGAAACCTCCGCCGGCTCCGCCGAAACCGGCGTTGGGGTCAACGCCGGCATGGCCGAACTTGTCATATCTGTTCTTTTTTTCAGGGTCAGACAAAACACTGTAGGCTTCGTTGACCGCTTTGAAATTCTCTTCGGCTGCTTTATCGCCCGGATTTTTGTCCGGATGAAACTCCATGGCTTTTTTTCTGAAAGCTTTCTTGATCTCAGCTTCGGTAGCGCCTTTTTTCAGCCCGAGGACCTCGTAATAATCACGTTTCTCTGCCATTATTTGTTTTCGTCCTTCTTATTATTTTCATCGTCATCGACTACTTCGTAATCAGCGTCCACCACGTTGTCGTCTGTCCCGCCGGCACTGCTGCCGGTATCGTCTCCGGCTGCTCCTGCTCCGCCAGCACTGCCGGCATCGCCTGCGCCTGACTGAGCCTGGGCCTGTTCATACATTTTTGCGGATATTGTATGGAACTGTTCTGTCAGTTTTTCTGTCTTTTCTTTTATTTCTTCCACAGTGCCGCTTTCCAGAGCTTTAGAAAGCTCGTCTTTTGCGGTCTCTATCGTGCTCTTTTCTTCAGGAGAAAGCTTATCGCCCAGTTCCTTCAGATTTTTCTCTGTTTCGTATACGAGGGTCTCACCCTGATTCCTGGCTTCCGCCTCTTCTTTTCTCTTCTTGTCCTCTTCGGCAAACTGTTCTGCTTCTTTGACTTTTGAATTTATCTCATCTTCAGAAAGCTTTGTGGAAGATGTTATGGTTATCCTCTGCTCCTTGCCTGTCCCCATATCCTTGGCACTTACGTTCACGATGCCGTTGGCATCGATATCGAAAGTTACTTCGATCTGAGGGACTCCGCGAGGTGCGGGTGGTATTCCCGAGAGCTGGAATCGTCCGAGTGTTACATTGCCGGCAGCCATATCTCTTTCGCCCTGGAGAACGTGTATGTCTACTGCTGTCTGATTGTCTGCGGCAGTGGAGAATATCTGGCTCTTCTTTGTCGGTATGGTAGTGTTCCTTTCTATCAGTTTTGTAGCTACTCCGCCGAGAGTCTCTATCGACAGCGAAAGCGGTGTTACATCCAGAAGCAGTACATCTTTGACTTCGCCAGTCAGTACGCCGGCCTGGATAGCTGCGCCTATAGCTACGCATTCATCAGGATTTATGCCTTTGAAAGGTTCTTTTCCTGTGATTTTCTTTACAGCATCCTGTACAGCCGGGATCCTTGTCGATCCCCCTACCAGTATCACTTTCGCGATGTCGCTGTTGCTGACTCCCGCATCGGACATTGCCTTCTTCATGGGCTCTATGGTCTTTTCCACCAGCGAAGAAGTGAGCTGATCGAACTTGGCTCTGGTTATATCCATGTTCATATGCAGCGGACCTGCATCGTTGACTGTTATGAACGGAAGATTGATATTCGTCGTCTGTGCGCTTGAAAGCTCTTTCTTGGCTTTCTCTGCAGCTTCCTTAAGTCTCTGCATAGCCATCTTGTCTTTTCTGAGGTCTATGCCGTTTTCTTTTGCAAAGCTGTCGGCTATGAACTCCAGCAGGACATTATCGAAGTCGTCGCCGCCCAGTTTGGTATTTCCGTTGGTTGCAAGTACTTCGAATACGCCGTCACCCAGTTCCAGGATGGACACATCGAAAGTGCCTCCGCCAAGGTCATATACCAATATCTTGTGCTGTCCTTCTTCTTTGTCCAGCCCATATGACAGCGAAGCAGCCGTAGGCTCGTTTATGATCCTTTTCACATCAAGGCCGGCTATCTTCCCGGCATCCTTGGTTGCCTGTTTCTGACTGTCGGTAAAATATGCAGGAACTGTTATTACTGCTTCCGTGACTTTTTCTCCGAGATATGCTTCAGCATCAGTCTTGAGCTTTGCCAGTATCATGGCGGAGATATCCTGCGGCGTGTATTTTTTGCCGTCGATCTCCACATTATAGCTGCTTCCCATATGTCTCTTTATAGACGATATAGTCCTGTCAGGGTTAGTGATCGCCTGTCTTTTGGCTGTTTCACCTACCAGTCTTTCTCCGCCCTTTGTGAAGCCTACCACCGAAGGAGTGGTCCTGCTCCCCTCAGCATTTGCGATAACTACGGGATCTCCTCCCTCCAGCACTGCTACGCAGGAATTGGTGGTCCCCAGGTCTATTCCGATTACTTTTCCCATTGTTCTGTTCTCCTTTTAGTTTGATTTACGTTTCATTCGGCCACCTTCACCATGGAAGGTCTTATTACTTTGCCATTGAGGGTGTATCCCTTCTGCATAACTTCGGACACATGTCCGCTTTTTACCTCATCGGTCTTTTCTGCCATTACTGCATTGTGTATCTTCGGGTCGAAAGGTTCTCCTTTTGCTTTGATTTCTTCGACTCCGGTCTTTTCAAGCACATTTTTCAGCTGATCGAAAATAAGCACCATGCCTTCTCTGAATTTCTCATGCCCTTCGGCATCCTGCTGCAGAGCCCTTTCGAAACTGTCGACCACTTCCAGAAGCTGAGCAATGATCTGTCGGTTGGCGTAAGCATGTATCTCGCCTCGCTCTTTCTCGCAGCGTTTTTTGTAATTCTGAAAGTCTGCCATAAGTCTGAGATATTTAGTATTGAGATCTTCGTCTTCATCCTTCTTTTTTTCTTCAGAAATATCTTCGGCATCGTCATTTTTTTCGCTTTTGCTGTCAGGGTCTGAATTCTTTTTTCCTTTTCCTCTGCTTTCTTTTTCTGCGCCGCTTTTGCCGGCTTCATCCTCTGCTGCCGGTTCGTCATCTGTGGTTTCAGATGTATCGATGCCGGCGTCGTCTGGTTTCAGCTTTTCATCGGCCTTGCTTTTTTCAGTCATCTTCGTCTTCTCCTCCCGTCATTTTAAATGAATTGCTGAGATTGTCTGTCAGATATCCTATGACTGATGTTATCTGACTGTATTTCATCCTCGTAGGGCCTATTACACCCAGCTTGCCCACCAGTTTTCCGTCTATATGATAAGTGGCGGTTATCAGACTGCAGTCGTTCATACATTCCTCTGCGTTTTCAGTGCCGATAGTGACTATCAGTCCGTCATCTCTGTTTATGAGTTTTTTCGTGAAATCTTCTTTCTTGTTGAGCATTTCCACGAACAGCTTAGCCCTGCCCACATCGTTATATTCAGGAATAGAGAAAATATTGGCCAGACCATCCATATAAAGATGTACGTTAAGCATCTCTTCCAGAGTATGCATGAAATCAGGCATTATGTTCTTGGCAAGCCTGCTCATAGCCTCTATGTCCGTCTCCAGATTTTCTATTATATCAAGTGTCAGCGCCTGACTGATGGTTTTGCTCTTATAATTATATGTCATGGTCTTGGAAAGTATCTTAAGCGCTTCATCAGTATACGGTACCTTGAGCTTGAGGGCCGTGTTGGAGACTTTGCCGCTTTCGGAAACTATCATGAGCACCACGGTATGCTCGTCAACAGGAAGTATATTTATGAATCTCAGAATATCGTCGTCCTGTTTTGGAGTAATGGCAAAAGAGGTCAGATTAGTGATCTCTGAAAGTATTTTTGCTGCCCGCTCAATGGTCTGATCCAGTTCATTCACATTTTCATAGAGCTTTGATGCTATTTCATTCTTCTGCTCCTTTGAAAGTTCATATTTGCCCATCATTTCATCGACATAAAGTCTGTAAGCCTTTTCGGAAGGAACACGGCCTGCAGAAGTATGCGGATGAGTAAGAAAACCCATATCTTCCAGATCGGACATCTCGTTCCTTATTGTTGCAGGGCTTACTCCCAGATTGTATTTTTTGGAAAGAGTCCTGGATCCTACAGGTTCTGCGGTATTGACGAAATCACCTATTATCGCCTGTAATATTTTCAGTTTCCTTTCATTCAGAGTCATAACGATCTCCCTTTCGCTGTTAGCACTCTTTCGTGACGAGTGCTAACCACAGTCATAATTTAGCATTAATATAAGGGCTTGTCAACACTTTTCAATAAAAAATTAAAATATTTTTGCGACAGATATCAGACACTGCCGTCGTCTTCCCATCCCAGAGCACGCTCTACCGCCTTGTGCCATTTTCTCATTTTTTCTTCTCTCGGTTCGGACCTCATTGCCGGACGGAAACGCCTGTCTGTCTGCCAGTTGTTCATTATGTCATTTTTGCTTTCCCAGTATCCCGTTGCCAGGCCGGCAAGATACGCTGCACCGAGCGAAGTGGTTTCTATGCAGGTAGGCCTGATGACGTCCATGTCAAGTATATCTGCCTGGAACTGCATGAGGAAATCGTTTGCACTGGCCCCTCCGTCAGCCTTCAGGCAGGAAAGCTCCTTTTCTGTGTCCGAGGTCATGGCGTCTGCAAGATCTCTGGTCTGAAAAGCCAGTGATTCAAGAGTCGCTCTAACCAGATGGCTGCGGTTCGTGCCGCGTGTTATGCCGGTTATGGTCCCTCTGGCATACGGATCCCAGTAAGGCGCCCCCAGTCCTACGAAAGCCGGTACTACATATACACCGCCGGAATCTTTTACCGAAACAGCAAGTTTTTCCGATTCGGGAGAAGCGTCGATGATCCCGATCTCATCTCTCAGCCACTGCACTGCAGCCCCTGCCACGAATATGGACCCTTCCAGAGCATAGCTGATCTGATCATCCAGGCTCCATGCTATAGTGGTCAGAAGTCCGTTTTTCGAAAGCACAGGTTCGCTCCCTGTATTCATGAGCATGAACCCGCCCGTACCATATGTCATCTTGCCTTCCCACGCTTCAAAGCAGGTCTGTCCGAACAAAGCTGCCTGCTGATCTCCGGCAGAACCTGCCACCGGGATCGTACTGCCGAGTATCCTTGCCGAAGTATAGCCGTATACACCACTGTTTGATACAGGTTCCGGCAGCATCTGAACAGGTATGTCAAGTATTTCCAGAAGCTCCGGATCCCATTTCAGAGTTTTTATGTTGAACATCATCGTTCTGGAGGCATTCGAATAGTCAGTCACATGGACTCTGCCTTCAGTAAGTTTCCATATCAGCCAGGTCTCTACAGTGCCGAACAGAAGTCTGCCCTGAGAAGCTTTTTCCCTCGCTCCTTCCACATTATCGAGTATCCATCTGAGTTTTGTCCCGGAAAAATACGCATCTATGAGAAGCCCCGTCTTATCCCTGACGATATCCGCAAGACCTTCTTCTTTCAGCCTGTCGCAGTATTCCGCCGTGCGGCGGCACTGCCAGACTATGGCGTTGTAGACAGGCTCTCCTGTATATTTATCCCATACTATGGCAGTCTCTCTCTGATTTGTTATGCCTATAGAATCTATTTCATCGGAAGTGACGTTTATTTTAGCCATGGCCTCCTGAGCCACGGAAAGCTGAGTAGACCATATTTCCATAGGATCATGCTCGACCCAGCCGTTGTGCGGATATATCTGGCGGAATTCCTTCTGCGCAATACTGATCACGTTTCCCCTTCTGTCGTATAATATGCATCTGGAACTCGTAGTTCCCTGATCCAGAGCCATTATGTACTTTTTCATGATAAATCCTTTCTTCGCGTAAACCGGTCACATAGTGAAAAATCCCTGCCAGAACAATGCCGGCGGTATTATCGCCGCTGCCGCCGCTATGACAGATAGCGCTGCCGTCCTGAATGCTGCTCCGGGTCTTAGGATCCCTGAACATTCTTTCATCATGAGATAAAACAGGTATATCGAGTCGATCACATCCGCGACAAGTATGAACTGCAGTACTGCATGCAGCCGGGATCTGCCCGCTGATATCCGGCCGGCTTTCCTGTAAATAATCAGTGCGGAAACCGAAAAGGCAGAGGTCGCTGCCATTATAAAAAAAGTCAACGGGATCACTGTGAAAGACAGCGGGAAGGCACCGGCTGCGCCTGGATGGAATAGATACAGGAAGAGCATTGCCGTGAAATTCAGCGATGAACACGGCATCATTATCAGCTTCATGAGGATCATTGCATCTGCGGCTGATTTTATTCTGCCTTCATGATCTGAACTGACGGCCAGCATGGTATCGACCGCCATGTACAGTATGTTGCCTGCACCTGAAAAGATGACCGTCGCCAGCAGAAGCAGTCCGGCGATATGTGCGGGAATGTGGCTGCCGGACAAAGATCCATAAATATATATATATCCTGTTGTAAAGTATACCGAAATAACAAAAGGCACCGGCAAAATTTTTTTCATCACACGAACTCCGACATTATATCATTGGAAACATCTATTCCGTCCTCAGTCAGAAACAGACGTCCGTCTTCGATACGCAGCATCCCTGTTTCTGTGTATCCGTTTATTATATCAGCTTTTTCCCGATATATTTTAAAAAGATCCGAGCCGAAACATGATCTGAAATCATCCAGATCAATGCCCCCCCTCCTTCTCAGTCCGGTGAACATATAGACTGCCATACTGTCGCTGATCGTATCTTTATGGCAGGATCCGGCAGATATCGGTGACATTCCGCTGTTCGCAAGAGATATATACGTATCCGTATCCTCCGTGTTCTTGTATCTTGTACCCTGGCATCCGCTCTTCCTTATATATGAAGAAGCACCCAGGCCTGCTCCGAGATATTCACCCATCGACCAGTATTTCATGTTATGTCTGCATTCGAAGCCGGGAAGCGAGCAGTTGGATATCTCATAGTGGCCGTAGCCGTTTTTCTTCAGTTCGGAAACGGCTCTGTGATACATGGCTCTGTCAAGTGACTCATCCGCAATATCCATACTGCCGTTCCGGTAGCTTTCATAAAAAGGTGTCCCTTCTTCAAGCTGAAGGCTGTAGAATGATATGTGCTGCGGCCTGAGTGATGTCATCTCTTTCAGAGTATTCTCCCAGGTCTCCATGTCAAGACCGGGAAACCCGAACATAATATCTACATTTACGTTCCTGAATCCGGCATCAGCAGCTCTTTCGTAAGCTGTCAGAAAATCCCGCCAGCTGTGCACTCTCCCCAGACGTCTGAGCATGTCGTCATCGGCAGACTGAGTCCCTATGCTTAGCCTGTTTATGCCGCAGTCCGCATATGCGGAAAGCTTTTCCGCCGAAAGAGAATCAGGATTCCCTTCTATGGTGATCTCCGTGTCAGAAGCTGTCCTGAAGGCTTTTTTTGCCGTTTTCACGATATTTTCAGTATCCTGCGAAGAAAGGAGCGACGGTGTGCCTCCACCGATGAAAATCGAATCTGCAAGGTAACAGGCAGAATATTTTTCTCCCAGAGTCATCAGTTCACGGCAGAGAGCTTCGGCATAGGACCGTCTGTCGCTTTCAGAACTTCCGGAAAAAGAAAGGAATCCGCAGTATCCGCATTTCCTTTCACAGAAAGGTATATGGATATATAATCCCAGTTTTTTTCTCATTACCGTATTCCTCATTCCTTTTCCGGCGTCTTCAGGAAAAGCATCAGTATGACTGCTGCCGCCAGAGAAAGCACCGCACCGAACGAAAACGCAGCAGCCGGACCTGAAGCGGTCCATATCAGACCGGTTATTACACTGGCAGGCAGCAGCGCTATGCCGGCAACGGTAGCCTGCAGGCCAAGCATAGTCCCCTTAAGCTCAGACGGAGCTATATCGGAAACAAAGGCTCTTTCCACACCTACCGTCATTGCAGCGAAAAGCCCATATACAAAAAAAGTCATGATTATCACGATATGCGCTTCCGAAAACGCAAAGCTGAAATAAACCGCACCGAATGTTATATACCCCGCGACCAGAACCTTTTTGCGTCCTATACGGTCCGAAAGCCTTCCGAACGGCAGGGAAAACAACGCAGCAGACGCACTGTAAAGAAAATACAGCAGTATAACATCCGTATCGCTGAAGCCGGTGTTCTGTGCCTTCAGCAAAAGGAACGCATTGGAAGAATTTCCCAAAGTGAACAGAAAACATACTATAAGATACAGTTTGAGATTGCTGTCGAGGTTTCTGAACTTTTTCCAGAATTTTTCACGCGGCGCAGGCTTTGCGGCAGAAGATATTTCATTAACCGGCGCCATCACGAAAAGCGCTATGGCTGCCGGTATCATGGAAAGCATGAAAAGCATCTTGTAGTCATAGCCTGCTGCAGATCCGGTCATTATGAAATAAGCAAGCAGTATGCCTATTGCGGAACCGGCCTTGTCAAGGGCCTTATGTATCCCGAATGCCGTTCCTGCACTGTTTCTGTCAGCACTGGCGCTTATCAGCGCGTCCCGCGGCGAAGTGCGCACTCCCTTGCCTGTCCTGTCTATGACTCTGGCAAAAAGTATTCCTGCCCAGGAAGATGCGAATATGAGCGCGATCTTATATATAAGACCGGATGCATATCCGATGAAAGCCACATGCTTCCGGTGCGAGTACCTGTCAGTTATATATCCGCTGTACACCTTAAGCAGGCTCGCCAGGCTCTCGGCTATGCCTTCTATCACGCCTACGAGAGCAGGCGTTGCACCGAATACAGCGACCAGATACAGGGGTATGACCGGATATACCATTTCCGAGCTTATGTCTGCGAACATGCTTACAAGGCCCAGAAAAACTATATTTTTTATTCCGCTGTTATCAGATATTTTTTTCATTTTTTACTGTTTTTTTCTGCTTCCAGCTGTCGTTCTACCATCGTATCCCAGCTGAAACCGCAGTCCCTGCATTTGTAAAATACGCCTGACTGTATGCTTCTGTGAGATATCTCAGCCTTTCCGGCAAGTATCTCATCCCTGATCTCAGGCATTGATGCTGCCAGTGTGGAGACCTGTTTAATAACGTTCTTTGAACCGCACCTGAAGCACGTACGCTCTTTTTCTGCCATTTCCGTTTTCTCCTGACTGTTTAATTTACAATAATTATTTATTGTCATCATATTTCAGAACAGCAGTGAATGCCTCCTGAGGGACTTCCACTTTGCCGAACTGACGCATTCGTTTCTTGCCTTCCTTCTGTTTTTCCAGCAGTTTCTTTTTGCGTGATATGTCGCCGCCGTAACATTTGGCTATCACATCTTTTCTGTACGCGCGTACCGTCTCTCTTGCTATCACCTTCTGGCCTATGCAGGCCTGTATAGGCACCTCGAACTGGTGCATCGGTATCACTTCCTTGAGCTTTTCACATACGAAGCGTCCTCTCGCATAAGCTTTTGATTCGTGTACGATCATCGAAAAAGCATCTACTGTCTCTTTGTTAAGCATGATATCCATTTTGACCAGACTGGACTTTTCATAACGGATGAATTCATAATCCAGAGAACCATATCCTCTGGTTTTGGATTTCAGCGCATCGAAAAAGTCATATATCACTTCGTTAAGAGGCAGTTCATAGTGGAGCTGCACTCTCTCCGGCGTTATATATTCCATATGGAGCATTTTGCCTCTTCTTTCCTGGCATATCTCCATCACGGCCCCTACGTACTCCTTCGGGATCATTATGTCCGCTTTGACTATAGGTTCTTCTATATGATCAACATCTGTCGGATCCGGCAGATTAGCCGGATTCTGTATCATCTTTTCCCTGCCGTCATTCATGATCACCCTGTATATTACGCTGGGAGACGTGGTTATGACTGCGAGGTCGAACTCTCTTTCCAGCCTCTCCACTATGATCTCCATGTGCAGCAGGCCCAGGAATCCGCAGCGGAACCCGAAGCCAAGCGCCGCGGAAGTCTCGGCTTCGAAAGAAAATGAAGCGTCGTTCACCTGAAGCTTCTCCAGCGCATCCTTGACGTTCTCGTATTTTTCTCCTTCAGCCGGATATATCCCGCAGTATACCATGGACTGCACTTTTTTATATCCCGGCAGCGCTTTTCCGGTAGGTCTGTCTGCAAGAGTTATCGTATCACCTACTCTGGCGTCCGATACATGCTTGATGCTGGCGCATATGTAGCCTACCTCGCCGGCTCTGAGCATCCTGCAGGGAACGTGATCCGGAGAATACGTCCCTACTTCCGTCACTTCATATTTCTTTCTGGTGTTCATCAGAAGGATCGTATCTCCTGTTTTTACGGCGCCTTCGAATATACGCGTATAACTTACGACTCCCAGGTAATTATCATAATATGAATCGAATATCAGCGCCTTCAGAGGCGCTTTTTCATCGCCGGAAGGCGCAGGTATATCTCTGACTATTCTTTCCAGGAGAACGTCTACTCCCGTACCTTCTTTAGCCGATACAAGAGGGGCGTCTTCAGCCTCTATCCCGATGACGTCTTCGATCTCAGCCTTTATCTCGTCAGGCCGCGAGCTGGGAAGGTCTATTTTGTTCAGGACCGGCAGGATCTCAAGGTCTTCATCCATAGCAAGATAAACGTTGGCAAGAGTCTGCGCCTCAACGCCCTGAGTCGAATCCACCACCAGCACAGCTCCTTCGCATGCAGCGAGGCTCCTGGAGACTTCATATGTGAAATCCACATGTCCCGGAGTATCGATCAGATTGAATATGTACTCGTTCCCGTCTTCAGCTTTATACACAAGTCTGGTAGTCCTGAGCTTTATGGTGATCCCGCGTTCCCTTTCCAGATCCATCGTATCCAGGAACTGTTCCTTCATATCCCTCTGGGCAACAAGGCCCGTTTTTTCGATTATCCGGTCCGCCAGAGTTGATTTGCCGTGGTCTATATGCGCTATTATGCTGAAATTCCTTATGTATTTCTGATAATGATCCATCTTGTCTCCGTCTGTTTTTCTGTTTTAAGTCATCATAATGTATTTTACTTTAAATACTCCTTGATTTCAACACGCAAATCGGATATACTAACACTTGCGAGTTTTGCTGAAAAACAAATAAAACAAAGTGGGGTGAAAATTCAAATGGCAAATATAAAATCCGCAAAAAAAAGAATCAAAGTAATCGACAAAAAGACTGCGAAAAACAAGCGTACCAAATCTCATATCAAAGCTATACTTAAAAGTTTTGACGCTGCTGTAGCAGAAGGCGATCTGGAATCCGCAAAAGAGCATCTCGACATGGCTGAAAAGAAGCTCATGCAGGCAGCCGCAAAAGGCACTATGCACAGGAATGCTGCTTCGAGAAAAGTCTCAAGGCTGACGAAAAGATTCAACAAGGCACAGAAAGCCTGATCCTCACCCGTCCCCACATACACATAAGTTAAATGTGAAATAAAAAGATGGAAGTGTCTCCCATCTTTTTTTATTATATTTTTTATCTCCTGAATTTCCTGACCTTTATTCTGACTGTCGCTTTTTTCCCGTTGCTGCTTGTGACGGTGATCCTGGCTTTCCCCGGCTTCTTTGCGGTTATGGTGCCTTTTGAGCTGACAGTGGCTATGCGTTTATTGCTCGTTTTGAATTTTACTTTCCGCTGATTGGTGCCGGCAGGCTTCCACGTCACGGAAAGTCTGTATCGCTTGCCTTTGTATATGGTCTTTGATTTTACATTCGTTTTTATGGACGTCGCATAGACAGCGTTAAGTATGCTTCTCGCGTTCTTCAGCTCGGATGCCTTTGCCCCGCTCTTGTAAAGATCTCTTGATGAGAAAAAAGCATATCCGCTGAATCCGCTGCTTCTCAGGATTATTATCTGCGATTTCAGATTCGATATCTTCGCTGCCCAGCCTTTGTCGTCCCTGTATTTTATGCCTGCCCGGTAAAGAGCAAGGCCCGCGCATAATTTCACGTTATTTTTCTTTATCGCTTTCCATTCCTTCACACGCCTGCTGAAAAGCCTGATATACGAGCCTGTCCACGAACTGTAATATTTGTCTGTCCAGTAAAGCTGAGGCATCACATAATCCACCGGCGCCGAAGGACTTGCTGCCAGCCAGCCCTTTACGTCTGCGCCGCAGGCCATGGAATTGTTTATGTAGCCCTGAGGACTGATCCCGAGAACTGCACTGCTGTTCAGGCTTTTAAGGTATGGATATACTGATTTCAGCATGCGGTTCACATATGTCCTCTTATTTGCCGCAGTGATGCTTACCTTGTGATAACCGCTTTCCCCTACCTTCCGGTATCCCTTTTTCGCATGATAGAAATAGTCGTCGAAATGTATACCGTCGACCCCGCAGGCCATCACCTCAGCCACGCATTTTTTTATACGCCCGGTGACATTGGGATCGGAAGGATCATAAAATACATCATAAGTGATTCTGTACGGATTTATCCATGCTTCGACTTTTATTCCATATTTATGCGCCTCTTTTGTGAATGTTTTCAGCGGATCATATCCCATAGCCGCAAACGTCGTCCTGGAAGGCGCAGAAGAAGCGGAAGAAGTTATGTATTTGGATGCGCGGAACACGCTGCTGGAAAATGTGGCATCGTCAAAGGCCCTTGCATGGAAAAAAACAGTATTTATCCCGTTGTATGCGGCTTTTTTAAGGAATTTATCCGAATTCGCTGTGAAAGACGCCTTGCTTTTGTTCTTAAGTCCCAGATAATAAAAGTCACCGAAAGAGACCCATACTGCACGCTTCTCGGAAGACGCCGCAGCCTTGCCGCTGTCCGGGATCAAAGCAAAGATCAAAAAAATGCAAAGCAGGAACATAAGGATCCTTCTGCGCTTCATTGCTGCCGTCCCGGCTTCCTGTCCGTTGATATTCATAAAAAAACCTCTCTAAACCTTTTCTTTTCAGATATTCGATCCTCTTTTTATCTTGTTCGTACTGGTCCTTATAAAATCTTTTTCTCTGATGATTATATGACGTATTCTTTTGTAGCTTGGTATCCCGCTGTTTATTTCATGGATCCGGTCTTTTATGAAAGCATGCATGACTTCCGGTGCCGGGTCTCCGCCCATGGTCTCTTCTAAATTTTCTTTATCGATGAGCACCTGTACAGCAACGGTTATATCGGCGCTGTCTTCTGTCTCTCTGCCGTACACCATCGCTTCCTTCACCTGAGGTATCTGATCTATCAATGCTTCCAGCTCTTCCGGATATATGTTCTTGCCTGTCTTCGTCACTATGACGTTTTTCTTTCTTCCTGTTATGTAAAGCCAGCCGTCTTTATCGAGGAATCCCAGATCCCCTGTACAGAACCAGCCGTCTCGCATCACCTCGGCAGTTTTTTCCGGCATATCATAATAGCCAAGCATCACATTCGGGCCTCTGTAAAGGATCTCTCCGATCCCGTCCTCATCAGGAGCATCTATCCTGATCTCCCCGCCGGGTATTACCTGACCTGCGGAACCGGCTTTTTTATATATGTTCTCAAAATCCGGCGTGCCGGATATCAGAGGTGCTGTCTCTGTCAGCCCGTATCCCTGTGCGACATCGAACCCAAGATCGACGAATCCCCTGAGCACATTGGGATCCATGGCGGCTGCCCCGGATATCACCATTCGCAGACGGCCTCCGAAATTCCCGTAAATGCTTTTGAATATCGTCCGTCTTTTGTCTATGCCCAGTACAAGGAGCGTCCTGTTGGCTTTCACGGCCATGCGAAGTGCTTTTGCTCTGCCTGTCTTCTCTGCCTGTTTCCATATTTTTTCGTAGATCGTCTCTACTATAAGCGGTACACCGATTATGACACTGGTCCTGAATTCCTGCATATTCTTCACTATATATTTCAGTCCTTCGCAGAATGCTATGGAACATCCCTGGAAAAGCACAGTCATTATTCCTATCGTGCATTCGAAAGTATGATGCACAGGCAGTATGGAAAGTACCCGGTCATCATTTCTCAGGTGTACTATCCTGCTGGTATTCGTTATGACGAATACCAGATTATCATGTGACAGCATTACTCCTTTGGGATCTCCCGTGGTTCCGGATGTGAAAAGTATCTCGCACATTTCGTCTGTTTTTATTTCAGCATCCAGGAATCTCCTGTCACCGGCATTAAGGAGTTTCCTGCCTTCATCAGCCATCTGCAGTATGTGTCCGATGAAATCTTTTCTGTCAGGATCTTCATAGGGATCCATTTCAAAAAGATGCTCAACTCCCGAATTTTCGAAACACTCCCGGTATCCGGGTGTGAAAAAGGCAGCTTTGCAGCCGGCCTTTCTTACAAGATTGAGTATTTCTGACGAGCTCAGCTCTTTGTCAAGAGGAACTGCGATGCCAGTGCCGCATATGATGGAAAAATATGCCATGATCCACTGATAACAGTTCGGACCTATGACAGCGATCTTTTCTCCGCGGAGGCCCATATCCATCAGACATGTGCCAAGTGCTTCAACATCGTTCCTGAATTTTGCGAAGCTTATTTCGCGATATTCGCCGCCTTTCTTTTCCTTTACAAGAAAAGCCGGTTTATCCTCATATATTTCTGCTCCGGATGTCAGCATTTCCTTTACGGAATGCACTTCTCTGACCGGATGATATTTTTCGTATTTCATAAAAAACTCCTGTATGCTATAATCTTCCTGTATTGGACTATAGTATATATCAGTTTTTATCAGAAAGGAAGGAAAAAAATTGAGTACACATATAAACGCAGCAGACAGGGGCGATATAGCGGAAAGCGTCCTTCTTCCGGGAGATCCTCTGAGAGCGAAATACATAGCGGATAAATTCCTCGACGGCCCGGTGCTTTACAGCGATGTCCGCAATATGTACGGGTATACCGGAACTTATAAAGGCGTACCTGTCTCCGTACAGGGCACCGGCATGGGCATGCCTTCTATGGGCATATATTCCTGGGAGCTCATGACTGAATACGGCTGCCGCAATCTTATAAGAATAGGCACTGCCGGATCCTTCCATAAGCATATCAGGATCAAGGATGTGGTTGTTGCCATGGCGGCTTCGACCGATTCGAACTATGTGCATACTTTTGATGTGCCCGGCAACATGGCTCCCTGTGCCAGCTGGGAACTGCTCGCTAAAGCATGGAAAGCCAATGAGAAACTCGGTCTTGCCGTAAAACCCGGAAACGTAGTCACCTGCGACGTATTTTATGAAACTGATCCGGACTGGTGGAAAAAGTGGGCAAAGATGGACATACTGGCAGTCGAGATGGAGACGGCCGCTCTTTATATGAACGCCGCATGGAACGGCGTGAATGCGCTTGCCATGATGACTATAACCGACCATTTTGTGACAGGTGAAAAATGTACTGTCGAAGAACGGCTCTATGCCTCAGACGAGATGATCACCCTTGCACTGGAAGCAGCAGTGGCATAGGCTGCGGCGATCCCAGCGATTCCGTGATATATTTTTGTGTTTCTTCTACTTCCGTTTTGATTTTCGAGTAGATATCCATGACATCTTTTCGTCCCTGAGCAGTATCTTTCATTATGCCGTCATAATCTTCCAGTACCGCTTCACATACTTCTCCGGACAGCTGGCCCTTTTCCATCATTTCTTTTATTATGGAAAGGGTCTTTTCTTTCGGAAACGAATCCTTGTAGCTCCGCGTACTTATCAGCGCGCTCATTATGTCAGCAACGGCAACTATCTTCTGGGAAAGCGTCATCTGATCTCCTGTAAGTCCGAGCGGATAGCCGCTCCCGTCGATTTTCTCATGATGACGTACGGATATATCTCTTATTTCTTTTTTCACTGCATTTTTTATTATTTCGCCGCTTATGACTACATGCGTACGCATGATAGCCATTTCTTCCGGAGTAAGTTTGTCGGGCTTTTCCAGTATGGATGCCGGGATGGCTATTTTACCCGTATCGTGCAGAAGTGCTCCGTAATAAAGCTTTTCAAGTTTTTTTTCAGACAGACCGAATTTTTCCCCGAGTATCATGCTTATGCTTACTGTATTGAAGGTATGGGTCACTGTGTGTATGCTGCGGAAATCTATGGCATATATCAGCATGCGAAGATAATCGAACGCTTCCTGGTCGCTTATCTGCAGACTGTTCACGATACCTGATACGACATTTTTATATTCGCCCGACATGATCTTTCCGGTTATGTCTCTGTTTTTTTCGGCTCTGAGAAATATATCCACGAATTCCGGATCATATTTTGTCCCGGCATACTGCTTCAGTGTGTCAGACTCTCCGAAAGAGACATCATACCGCATCAGCAGGTCTGCCCCGCCGGCAAGAGATATCAGGCCGGCTTCATTCCTGTAATTCGAGCCTGTGTCTCTTAACAGCCTGTAGTCAAGATGATGATAAAGCACTGACTCCGCACAGGCACCGAGCGGCGTGGTATTTTTGAGAAAAACATAGCCGTATATTGAATGATCCCATACGTCTGAAGTCTCCATCATGATCACTTTTTTCACTTACCGGATCTTGTACATACCTATATCATGCAGTGAAGAGACGAGAAAAAGATTTTTCCAGTCACACTTCCGGTAAAGGGATCTCTCCTCCCGGAACATTTCATGCAGGATAAAAGCCACATGCCTGCCGTGATTTATGAAAGAAGGATCGATCAGGCTCAGACTGTTATGGATTATATTGATCACATCTGTTTTACTGAAAATGATATTCTTTATGTCTCTCATGCCGATCATCCTTTCCCCGCCATTACTGTCCGGTCTCTTCCCTGTTCTTTCGCAATGTAAAGAGCTTCGTCAGCAGCCCTGATCAGTGATTCACGAGTTTCACCGTTATCAGGGAAAACCGCCATGCCTGCTGATATCGTACATTTCGGAAGGATCCGGTCGAGATATCTGATTTGCAGACTGCTTATCCCTTTACGCATATCCTCGGCCCGTGATATAAGGTCATCCGTACATATCCCGGGAAGCACCGCAAGAAATTCCTCTCCGCCGTAGCGGCATACGAAGTCCCCGCCCCTGACGCTGCTGCTGAGAAATCTTCCGAGTTCGCGAAGCACAGCATCACCTGCGTCGTGGCCCTCCGTGTCGTTGAATCCCTTGAAATGATCTATGTCAATCATAATGACGCCAACGGATCTGCTTTCTCTTATCGCCTTCTTCATTTCTCTTTCGATCGTCTCTTCCATATATCTGCGGTTGAAAAGATCGGTAAGCGGGTCGCGGATAGACTGCTCCTTCAGCGTTTCTCTGAGGCTCAGATTATAAAGTGCCAAACCTATATGTTCAGATATGTTCTTGACTACCTGTATATTATGTTCATTGTATAGTTCACGCTGATCCTTAGGTGAAAAGGATGTTTCAACATGGTTCATATGAAGTATGCCAAGAACTTTTTCGCTCACTGTGAGCGGTATGCACAGATACTGACCGTTTTCGGGTCCTGTTATATGACTGCATATAAGGCCCGGATGATTCAGATCTGCTATATGCTGCCTCCCTTTTCTTATAGCCCAGCAGTCCATCGCCGGAAAGCTCTCTTTGCTGTATAAGGGCTTTCCCCATGTCCTTACTGCTTCAGCCGAATTTTCCTTCTCGTTTATCAGATAAAGCGCGCCGCTGCTGGATGGACATATCACCTGTATATATTTATCGCTGACGGAGCAGGCTTCTTCTATGCTCATGCAGCTCTGCAGCTGCTCTCCCATCTGATTGAGAAGATCCATTTCCCTTGTCCGCATCTCAAGCTCCTCTATGTTTGAGGATAGCTCCGCGTTGGATCTCTTCAGTTCGGTTATGTCGCTGCCTGTAAGTATTATAAGATCTTCCCCGGTACTGATGTCCGGAAGCACTGAATCTATCCATCTGATCGTACGTTCTTCCCCCTGTTTCGGATGCCAGATCGTCTCATAAGGATCGTCGGGTCGGTCATGGAAGGGTCTGCGCAGATGCTCCCTGACAGCTGTTTCCCCTGCGAACGGCATCTCTGCAAGATTTCTGCCCCTTACTTCGTCGAAAGAAAAACCTGTGATCACTTCACAGGTCCTGTTGAATCTTATGATTTTCCCTTCATGATCCATCACTATTATCAGAGAAGCGGTCATGTCAAATATAGCGTTGGAAAAATCCCTCTCTTCGGTAAGCTGCTCCTCAGCCTTCTTGAGATTGGTTATGTCTCTTACCGAAGTAAGCAGAACATTTTTGAAATCTTTGTAATCGATGATATCCGTATTGATAAGCACTGATATGATCCTGCCGCTTTTGTGGCGGAAAGACGTTTTGAAATCCCTTACTACGCCTATCTTTTTCGTGAGGCTCAACAGTATCTCGCGCTCCCCGGCATCATCATAAAATTCGGCAGCGTTGGAATCTTTCAGCTCTTCTGCCGAATATCCCATGAGTTCTTCCATAGCATGGTTGCCGACTATCAGGTCTCCCTGCATATCCGTGACTATTATGCCTACCGGCGCATTGCTGAAAAGGGACTGGTAACTCTGAGCCGAATCCTCAAGTTCTCTCTCGATCTCCTTGAACTGAGTTATATCGCTCAGCGATGTGAGGAGAAGGCCTTCATCCTCTCCTTCTTCGATATAATCCGTGCTGGCCAGTATGTTCCTCAGACTGCCGTCTCTGTGCTTAATGGTCATCTCAAATCCGTGCATGGCTTTCGATCTTGCTATGGCATCGGTGAAACCTGCACGGGCTTCAGGATCAGCATAAAGATCGGCTACGTTGGTATTACGATATTCTTCTATGGAATATCCGAAAAGATCCTCTATTGTCTTATTGAAATTCAGTATTCTGCCTTTTATGTCTGTTATTATCAGTCCCACCGGCAGATTGTTGAAAAGCAGGCCCGTACTGCTGTCAAAGGCCGGCAGATTGGTTTTCTGCGGAAGCTCCTTGCCTTCTTTTCTGAGCTGTTCTTTCAGAGTTTCGACATACTCTACCAGCTGACGGCGATCCATGTTATCCGTTTCCATTTTTCTTTTCCCCCTTTGTCTGCCCATATGACTATTTTACTATAAAATTCCATATAGTCAAACAATTGTTTGACTATATGGAATTTTCAAAAATGTTTCAGGAGAAAATATGAAGATCTTTACTGCAAAGCATTCAGCAGCTCCCTGACTGCCGTCTCTTCATTCTTTTTCTTTTTGATTATACAGGTGACCGATGCGAACCCTTCCTTTTCACGGACTTCGCCCGCACCAGAGGATGTGACAAGATGCATCCTGCCTTTGTCGACTGGCTCGATGAACTGTTTTACGGCAGGGACTATATGCGAGCCCCAGACAGGCGAAACAACGATTATTTCGTCAGCAGCGGAAGGATCTCCGTCACAGCATATTTTCAGCGGTTTTTTCCCGTCAGCATATTTCATGAATTTAAGATATGCTCCGATACCGTTCCAGTTAACGTCGTCGGTGATCCTGAATATATCGCATGACAGTTCTCCTGCTATTTTCTCAGCTATTCTTCTGCTGTTCCCTGTTCGCGTGAAATAATAGACCTGATACATAACATGACCTCCTTTTTCTGATATCGTTATTTTATAATCTATAATTCTATACCCAAAAACGGATTTTGCAAATGATCCGGCCGTATATTTTTTATTTCCCGATATTTATCCTGATTAAAAAATAAAATTGCAGCCGGAGATACAGCCACAATTATTCTGATTCTGTTCATTTTTTTATTCAGTTTTAAAATCGCAAAACCCTTAAATCTGTACAGAAAATACCGCTTTTATATCTCCTCTTCTGCCCATTTGCGGCATTGCAGTATTTTAAGTTCCGGATCGAACCCCTGATCTGTTCCCATCTCCGAAAGCGTACCGCACGGAAATTCGCCGCATTGACCGCAATGATCCAGGCCTTTGTTCTCGCAGCATGATTTCACATAACATGTACCGCCCCAGAAGGGCTTTTTCATGTTTATGCATCCTTTACAGTCCACGCCTTCTTTTCTCCCGCATGCATCACAGCATACGCCGCATCTTGACTGAAACATATTTTTTTCTCCTTTCTTCAGTTATTATCAGATACAAGTATATCACTCTTGACCAGAAAGGAAAGTATCACTTTGCTTTTATTTTATCATCAAATCCTGTATATTTAAAACCTTAAAATTTTCAGTGAAATCGCTCCTACAGAAAAACGTTCTCCAGATTATCGTTTTCCGCAGCCGCCCATATGCGCGGGCATGCATCTGCGGCAGTATCCGCAAGATACATTTCAGATGACGCATCCCGGATGCCGAGACGGCTGCAGACAGTCTCGGCTGCGGTGACGAACAGCAGCTTCCCCCTGTCCTGCTGCACAGAGAGAATCTGTTCACCGATCCTGCGGCGGTCTGACTCCGAAAAAAGCAGACCATACATATCTCCGCCTGCGACGGCCAGTCCGACAGCATTGACAGCCACAGGCTCATACATGCCGATAAGCTGACCTCTGTAATCCGGGCAGTAATTTTTCAGAACGCGTATTATCCGTTCCTTCCTGAATTTTTTCAGAAAATCGTTTTCCGCAATGATGCGCCTCAGATATTCATTGATATAGTCTGCTCCGCGGAATGACTCAGGCACAGGATGACAAAGCTGATAATCGATATCGCATGGTATTTCATGAGCAAACAGATCCATGTCATATCTTTCCCTGAAAGTTCCTATGCTCTTCAGCGTGTCGACAAACGAAACATTATCTATTTCCGGAGCTGTCAGGCAGGCAGTTTTCCAGAGTTTTCCGCCTGCGGCAACCTTTTCTTCCAGAAAAAGCCTGCCTTCTTCATATGCTTTATGCAGATCTCTCTCCTGCCATCCCGCAGGAAGTTCCTTATCAGGATCCAGGCCCATAGTAAAACACAGCGACTCCAGCAGTCTCTGAGCAATCTCCTTAGGCAGCGAACTGCTTCTTCCGCTTGTATACTCTGCCGACTTTTCCGCCAGCATCTGCCAGAGGCCGGCGCGTATATCGAAAACGTCCGCGGATCCTGCAATCTGATTTTCAATATCTTTATTATGTAAAGTCAATCGGTTCTTTCCCATGTTTACCTTTCATTTTTACCTGCAGGCACCGCTTCTGATACCGCCGCATAATTCCGGCAGTCCGGTGTCAGCCAGATACCCCAGGGAACCGCCTGCCTCACCGTTGAATATCCGGGCCATCGAATCGATAAGATCACTGTCGGAAATGCCTTCCATCGACTCGCTTTTAAAATAATAAAAGATATCCTGCAGTCCTGCCAGGGTCTCTTCATAATTTTCCTGATAAATATACGGAGAATCGCAGAACGCCGCGACAATATCCTTCAGTACACCTGGTCCGAATTCCACCCTGCCGGCATCTTTGAGCGAATGTATGCGATTCTCCGCAAGGATCTGCATCTGACCTTCGGAAAGTCTCAGGCCATATGCTCCCGATATCTGATTGCATATCCTCACTTCCCCTACTGTATCTGCCCGGTCTGCCGGCAGCTGAACAGAGCTTATATCTGTTTTCATTAAACCACCTCTTATATTTAATACACCTTTTGACATTTCTTTACAAGACTTGATTTTTCAACGATTTTGTGGTAATATAAGAGCATAAAAAGAGGAAGATCCGCGGATCTTCCTCTTTTTATGTATGCAGATCAGACCTTCTGCATGAAAAGTCCGTGTCTGTTGCAGTATGCGTAAATCATGCCGTGTCCGGATATGAAAAACCGTCCTTCCGCATTCTGTTCGGGATAAAGTTTCAGTATATGCATACGATCTGCTGTAAGATAAGCCAGAAAAGAAATATAATGATCACGGTTCATGGGGTGATCCATTGTGATATAGTTCTCGGTTTCGATTTTTTCGATGCCTATGCGGTGATCCTGCCCTGCCGGCTCTGCCTCCAGTACGGGCAGAGAGACTCCGCAGCAGCTGAAAGCCCCTCTGCCTGATGAGCATATCACATTGCCGCAGATCGGGCATATGTAAAAGCAGCTGCGCAGCATGTTTGAAGATCTGTTCCTGTTTTCCGCGAATTCACCCGAAAGAAGCTCTGTCAACGATACACCAAGGGCAGAGGCCAGAGGCTCTATAAGGCTGATGTCAGGGAGACCTCTTTCCGTTTCCCATTTCGATATGGCTTTATCGCTGACAGACAGGATGTCTGCCAGCTGTTTCTGAGTGTAACCTTTCTTTTCGCGCAGCGTCTTCACGGCGTTTCCTGTGATATATGTATCCATCATCGTTCTCCTTGTTTCTGTTATGACAAGATGGTAACACCCTGTTCATCTCCGGGCAACCTACGTGTCGTAGAGGCCGGCAGAAGATCATGAAAAATATTCTATATCATTATCGCTGCCCGAAGGCTCTCCGTATCTGAGAAAAGCTTTCCGGCACCGTGAGCCTTCAGAAAATCCCTGTCTCTGTAGCCCCAGTCTACGATGAGGGAATCCATGTCCGCATTTTCTGCAGTCTGTATATCGACTTCCGAGTCACCGATGTATACGGCTTCTTCCCTCCGGCATCTGAATTTCCTCAGGACTTCGTTCACCGTGTCCGGTGCGGGTTTTCTTCTGATTCCCCGGCGTTCGCCTGCATAGGCATCGAAAAGCCCGTCGAAATATCTGCTGCACAGTTTCTGTACCGCATAATCCTCCTTGTTGGAGACCACAGCGGTCCTGTATCCTTTTTTCCTCAGGGCAGTCAGGAGTTCCGGGATGCCCGGGTAAGGCCTGGTCCTGTCCGCACAGTGCACTGAATAATAACTGTCGATATCTTTTTTTATCTTTTCCAGAATCCCGCTGTCCGTACCTTCCGGTGCACCTTTTCTGATAAAGTTCATTATGCCGTTTCCCATGAACGTTCTGGTTTCATTTAACTGACGTACCGGAAAGCCGTTGTTTTTCAGTGCATAATTGAGCGCATCGGCCAGATCCTCCAGTGTGTTCAGGATAGTTCCGTCCATGTCGAATATCACTGTTTTGTATTTCATAGATGTGTTTGCCTTTCGTTTAAGTTCGTGCAGATATCATAACCTGGATCTGCTCGTTTATTTCTGTTTTTCGGGAGAATATTTACTTATGATATCGTCCAGTTCCGTAAAATTCTTTTTCAGCGACAGCGGACTGCCCTTGCCGTTCATGAAACAATGTCTCGTCTCACCTTCAGCAACCGTATCTCCCGTCCTGTCATCGATCATGGTATAAGTCAGATTCACACGTATGCCGTTATATTCCGATATCCTCGGTTCTATACGTACGATATCGTTGAAAGTCGTACTTTTCCTGTAATCGAAAGCAACTCCGATCACCGGGACAGAGACACCCATTTTTTCAAGCATGTCGTATGCTATGTCCATCTGTTCCATATAATCTATCCGTGCTTCTTCCGCCCAGCGGATGTAGTTGGAATGATGAGTAATACCCATTTTATCCGTTTCATAGTACTGTACTTTATGTATGTATGGTCTCATGCTGTCTCCTTCCCGGGATATGCTGCATTTATCTGCTATTATAACATAAGAACACGGGAAACTGCTTTTCTGTTTCATATCATACTGTTTTTCTGTGAAGCGTTACCACGGGTATATCCGGCCTGTTGCGGAACCTTATGGGGAAAAGACTGTTTCCCAGGCCTCTGCTGACAACCATGGCAGAATCTTTTTCCTCGTGGATACCGCTTGTATATCTGGGGAATACGCCCTGTCCCGGAGCATACAGTCCGCCTATGAACGGCAGCCTGATCTGACCTCCGTGTGCATGTCCGGAAAACACCAGATCAAGGTTCTTTTCCGCATACAGACCGAAAAGTTCCGGCCTGTGTGAAAGGATCAGAGTGAATACCCCGTCACGCGGCATACTCTCAATATATTTTATCATAAATGAAGTGTCCTCCTCATTTCTGTGGTTTTCAGACAGAAATGCCGGATCCGAAAGTCCTGCCACCCTGATACTCTCTCCGCTGCGCATTATATCGCAGGATGCATTCTCCAGCACCGAAACGCCGCTGCTTTTCAGCCTTGCTGCGACCTCATCATATCTTCCCGACCAGCCTTCATGATTGCCTGGCACATAAAAAACAGGTGCCGTGTCCAGGGCTCCGTCGATAAAGATCATAGCAGTGTCCAGATCATATCTCCGTCTGTCGACAAGGTCGCCGGTCACAACGATGATATCAGGCGATACTTTCCTGACATTTTCCAGCAGTTTTCTCTGTTCTCTGCCGAAAGACTTGTTGTGAAGATCGGATATCTGCATGATCCTGAAACCCTCGAAGCCTGCGGGTATTTTCCTGTTTTTATATTCTGTTTCCGTAACAACGATGTCATTGTCCTGCCATATGCCTAACAAAATCAGAAGGAATATAACGGCTGTCACAGAGATAACGATCATCCACATGCGGACCACATCCTTGCTTATAATTTATGCTTTTCAGCATACTGAAAGATTATAGCCTAAATCCAGTCATATGAGAAGCGTTTTCAGAAGTCCGAGCGCAAAAATATTGTTTCACTTTTCTCATATCCGTCACCATTCTGTCATATTTCCGGTGTTACAATAGTTATGGGTTCAGAACCCTCATAATTAATCCCAATATTATACGACGAAAGAACCTGTATACTTCCCTTTTAAAAAACGTATACAGGTTCTTTGCTATTATATCGGTATAGTATTATAACTAAAAAGTTGCTTTTATCTTACATATTTGGAATAAATATATCCTCTATATTTCTTTTTGTTTATTGTATATCTGACTTTGTACCAGGTATGTTTCTTTTTGTTCCTGACAGTCTTCAGTATCTTCACAGCTTTGCCCTTCGGTGTCACCCGTATTGTCTTATATGCTGTGGAATAGCCTTTTCTGAGCCTTACTTTCGCAGTGGCATAGCCGTAATTCGACGGTGCCTTTCCTGTGACTATAGAAGATACTGTACCTTTCGTCGTACCGTTCATGGCAAGGACTTTGTATCTGTATGTCGAACCTCTTTTAAGTCCTTTATTCCAGTATGAACTGCCTGTTACACTGGCTTTATATTTGAAAGATCCTGTTTTCGTCGCCCTGTATATCTTGTATCTGGTCGCGCCTGCGGTCTTTGTCCAGCTCACTTTTATCTTGCCGATCTGGCCTGTCGTTGCCTTTACATTGGTTGCCTGCCCTGTGAAGCTCGCTCCTTTTCCGCCTGATGATGTGTATTGATCTATATCTTTCGTGTACCATACATCCTTGTCTGCACTACCGGATATTCCATTGACACTGCCTGTTGAACTATACTGCCAGAAGTTATATGTCCCAGTATAAGAACACGAACTGCTGTATTGTGCCACCCATACAGGATACGAGGAAGCTATGCTGCTCATATTGAAATGCGAACCGAAAAAGGATGTGCTCGCATATACCATGGGCGTATACCCTGCGGCTGCTATCTCCCTGCAGAAGGCAAGCGCTATGTTAGTCTGCGCTGTTTTGCTGAGTCCCGCAGCCTTGAGTCTTCCCGGAGATCCGGCATATTCCACGTCTATCACGACCGGCATGCTTATTTTTGTATTGTATGACGCCAGTCTGGATATGACATAATCCGCTTCTGCCTTTGCCTCAGACGTCGTTATCGCCTGTGAGAAAAAATAGGCTCCGACCTTTATTCCTGCTGCATATGCATTCGTGATATTCGTCTTATAATATGAATCCGCATTGAGGCTGCCGGAACTGTAACCACGATATCCTACCCTTACAAAAGCATATTTTTTCCCTGCTGCTGCCACTTTGGTCCAGTTTATGCTGCCCTGATATACAGAAACATCCACACCGTAATATCTGGAATATCCGTCGAATTTGCTGTTATGTGTAAGGCTTTGTGTCGTATATGAACAGGTTTTCAGCGGCTGATTCTCCATCACCCATAGTGTCGGATCGTCGCTATCTGCATAAGCATAACCTGCCGGTATAGACACTGCTGCTATCAACGCCGCAAGTATTGCGGCTGATATTTTTTTTAATAAAGACATGATTTTCCCCTTTCTTGCCAAGATGATCCACCTATACTTTTCTTCTGTCTTTATCACTTCTTTCCAACAAGTTGTTTTATCAGAATGTTACCAGCTGATGACGGCTGCTGTTGTAATATTGCATTTTAGAAAGATGTTTTTTCTTCCCTGATGCCGGATCCAACGCAATTAACTTTTTGATAGATACATTCGAATATGTAGTCCCGGATACATATCCCACAACTGCCACATAATGATTGTTCCCTGTATATCCGTTCTTTACCTTCAGGATACACGGTCGGCCTTTTCTTACCTGCTTAAGGGCTGCCTTATAGCATGTCTTTTTACTGCTGTATATATGACTGCTGCCTTTAGCCTTATACCAGTAAGCACAATATGAACCTAATCCATACTGATACATTATTCTGCTTCGTATAGAAGAATATCTTCCCCTTGTAAACTTACCGTCCAAGACCGCTCTGCAATATGCCATTGAATACAGACCGCATGGTCCTGACCTGCCCTGTTTGCCTATGCTTTTTATTACTTTGGACTTATATGAAATAGTCTTTCCTGTATATGCACAGGCATGGGCAGGCAGTATATATATACTCATAACCAAAATGATCATCAAAAATAATAAGCTTTTTCTCGTATACTTTCTAGTCAATCTTTACTCCCCTCTGTTTCTTTCTTATCAGCTCAATTTAATAAGACTGGCTGGTTTTGTTTCCTGCAATATTTATTATTTAATACCATATGACATTTCTGTCATTGTTTCAATTGTATATAAAATGTTTCACAATCTCTTCAAAAACTGAAAAAAGTTTCGTTTACAAATATAGCGGAACTCTCTTTTCAGGCCGGCACACTGATCCTGTGTCCGGGATCTGCACTTTTATTGCATAAAAAAAACGCCCCTCTGAAGGAACGTACTTTTCTATATCGGCCGCTTTGCCCCCGTTACTTCTGGCATGACATCGCGGCATACATATATATAAGGCCTTTCGGCATTATATCGTATAAGATATCTCTTACTTACTGTAAGTATACACGATATGTGTTTATTTGTCCAATCTTTTTTTATATAACATTTATGATATTTCTTTATAACTTTTTTGCTTTTTTGTGTTATAATATCAAATGTGGGATTTGAATCTCATATTTAATCCACTCTATTATTCAACGGAAGAACCTATATATTTTTTGGTTATTGAGATATATAGGCTCTTTTTTTATTTACTGATGTATCTTTTATGTTAAAAGGCTCTTTTCTATGATCGCTCAGTCATGTCTTCACTGACAGTTTATTGACGGAAACAGTTACTTCCTGTATGGTTCATATACGCCGGCCCTGCCTTTATAAAGCTTCAGCTGCTGTATCTCGAAACCGAAACATATAATGATAATACCGCAGACAGCTAATAAAAGTCCGATAAAAATCGGCACATTTTTATTAAAAATATCAACAACACTTATTATGGCCACGGCTGCTCCTACATATAATATAGCTTTCACAACGAACATGACAAACGGAAATTTTTTTTCGATATACGGAGATTCCTTGATTTCAGAGCCTTCCATTTCCAGTTTTTTTCTCCGTTCCTTTGCCTTTTCTATATTCCTTCCCGCACTTGCCATAAGCTTCTGAAAAATTATCAGACCAGCTATAAAAATAATGATTCCGACGATCAATACAATAATATCTGTTACCATACTTGCTCCTTCCCTTTATCCGCTGATTTCCCCTCTTTTCCCAATTATTGCATTAGAGCTTTTGCAGGCAGCGGCAATATCCTTCTGTTCCTAAACTGCATCCCGTCTCCTAACGTATATGTTTGCTAAAATCAACCCCGCGATCCCCAGGATCACAGATTCCGAAACAGCGACTGTCGTATAACCGAAACCGAATTCAGTGAACGGCTGCATACCGTAAACGATGCTGAAAGGATTTATTATAAGCAATATCCAGACAAGGAACACGACCATATACAGCAGCCAGTTGTTTTTCAGGACCAGTCCCAGCGCTATACAGAAAATATTGACCATTCCGGCGATGAAACAGGAAGACAATATATAAAGGCAATAAATGCTGTAAGGATGTGATATGGAAAATTTCAGGGATCCCGAAAGTTCTGCAGGATCCTGCTGCATACCGGCAAAACCGGTGCCGCCGGAGAATATGATGCATGAGAGAACGAAATTCAAAAGAAGACTTGCAGCCAACACACCGAAGCCTGTAATAAATGCCACAGACATCTTTTGGCGCACATACTTTTTCTTTTCTGTTGTTGTATATGCTATATTAAGATATCCCTGATCCTTTTCTGCGATAACGGATCCCGAATATATCATGAGCATGTACACCGGCAGTGTGCACATCAGGAGTATCTGTGCCATATGCCCTGTCGATGAGCCTGACAGGAAAGCTGCCATGGCCGGGTGTAAATCTCCGCCCAGTTCCGTATCGGAGTAAATATTAAAAAACAGATCGATAAAGGGAACAAGCATTATCAGAGCGATGACGATCATGCTCCTTCTGTTTTTCAATTTCAGAAATTCACTTTTCATTTTTCCCTTCTTTGTAAACTTCGCACACAAACTTAAATTACAAATACACTATCACCAAACACACTGTAGTTTAAACCTTTCTTTTTTAAAAAGCAATATCAGCTGCATGAAATGTCCAAATATTGTATCAAATGTTTCAAACTAAATATGAACGTTAAAGTTCCATAAAATCAAATACCGCCCGATGCTGAACGTCCAGCATTCTGAGCGGTATATCCTTGGCGGAAGAGGTGGGATTCGAACCCACGGTGCCATACGGCACACCGCATTTCGAGTGCGGCTCGTTATGACCACTTCGATACTCTTCCGTGCACATAGAACAGTATAACTCAGCACGCTTACTCTTGCAAAGCCTTTTTTGACCCCCAAGCGCCCTTTTTTGTTGCCAAATCTTTCCTGTGAACATATAATGATATCATAGTTTACCTTTGATATATAGGAGGAGTTCTATGTTATACGATAACAGAAAAAAAACTCAGGAAGAGATCCTGACACCTTACGGGGATAAAATCAAAGGGTCAAAGATGCCGAAAGATTCTCTTAACAAAGAATCTATCGATCCTAAGCTCGCATACCGACTGATAAAATACCAGCTGGTAGACGAAGGCAATGCCAGACAGAACCTGGCCACCTTCTGCCAGACATATATGGAAGAAGACGCCATCCGGCTCATGAGCGAAACCCTTGAAAAAAATGCCATAGATAAATCTGAATATCCGCAGACAGCTGAACTTGAGACACGCTGCGTGAATATCATCGCAGACCTGTGGAATGCACCCGACGAAGAAAAACATATAGGGACTTCTACCGTCGGCTCCAGCGAAGCATGCATGCTGGCCGGAATGGCAATGAAGTTCAGATGGCGCGAACTTGCGGAAAAAAGAGGCGAAGATGTCTCCGGCAAAAAACCGAATATAGTAATTTCTTCGGCATTCCAGGTATGCTGGGAAAAATTCTGCATCTACTGGGACGTGGAGATGCGCAAAGTTCCTCTGGATGAAGACCACCTCAGTCTCAATACCGATAAGGTCATGGATTATGTAGACGACTGTACGATAGGCATCGTCGGAATAATGGGTATAACTTATACCGGACAGTATGACGATATGCAGAAGCTGGATGCTGCCGTGGAAGAATACAACAGCAGCCATGATCATCAGCTTGTGATCCATGTGGACGGAGCTTCCGGCGCCCTTTTCGTTCCTTTCACCGAGCCTGATATCCTGTGGGACTTCAGACTGAAGAATGTCGTTTCCATATCTGCCTCAGGACATAAATCAGGGCTGGTATATCCGGGCGTGGGCTGGGTCGTCTGGCGCAGCCGCGAATATCTGCCGGAAAGGCTTATTTTCGAAGTAAGCTATCTTGGCGGCAAACTGCCGACCATGGGAATAAATTTTTCCCGCAGTGCCAGTCAGATCATCGGACAGTACTATGTTTTCGTACGTTACGGCTACGACGGCCTCAAAGCGGTTCAGACGCGCATAAGAGATGTTGCCATGTTTATCAGCAGCGCTATAGAAAAAACCGGGATATTCGATATCTACAACGATGCTTCGCATCTCCCCCTGATATGTTATACTCTTAAAAAGGACAGTAAAGCAAGCTGGAATCTTTATGATCTTGCCGACCGCCTCATGATGAAAGGCTGGCAGGTACCTGCTTATCCCCTTCCGGACGATCTGGGAGATACTGTCATCCAGCGCATAGTATGCAGGGCTGACATGAGCTTCAATCTGGCTGAGTCTTTTGTCAACGATTTCAACACCGCCGTAAAAGATCTTGAACATGCCCATATACTGTTCCATGAAAACAAAAAAGAAACTTACGGATTCACTCACTGATTCCCTGCCATATATTTTGTAGTATGATATGAAAGGTAAAAAGATATGAAACTTCAGATCATGATCGCAGATCCTGCCGGGAATACAACGATTTTCGTAATGACTCCGGTCAACCGGAGACACTACGGAGAAGTTGCACAGAAACTTCTCGACATCAAAAAATTCAACGGTGAACAGGTCGCTTTCGTCCTGCCCCCTGAAGAAGAGCCGGAAGACCTTGCCGGCCTGCCTCAGACAGAAAAACCTGACGGCGTAATGGAAATGTCCGGACTGGAATTCTGCGGCAATGCTGCACGCAGTTTCGGCCTGGTTCTTGCCGCCGAAAAGCGCCTTCGCGGCAGACATACTTTTAATATACTCGCAAGCGGCTGCGAAGCACTTCTGGAAGTAAAGATCGATACAGCCGAAAAAGCAGCTTCGGTAAAGATACCCGGTCCCATTGCATGCGAGACCATATCCCAGGAAGAATTTCCCGATGCAGGCGACTGCCGTATCGTGGATATGGGCGGCATAGTACATGCGGTATTTCTCAATAAAACTCCTTCGGAAAAAATTATCGCAGATACCTCTGAATTCATAGTAAAAAAATATGATCCGGCTGCTGCAGGCGTGCTCTTTTACGAAAACGGACGTAACTTCATGACGCCAGTCGTATTCGTGCCCGGCGTGGGGACTACATATTATGAAAAAAGCTGCGGTTCCGGAACAGTGGCTCTTGCCTGCGTTCTTGATGCAGACAAAAAAGACGGTTCATATAATCACAGGATAATACAGCCTGGCGGCGAAATAAACGCCCTGATAAAAAAGGAGAACGATACCGTAGAAAGCGTCACCATAGATGGAACTGTGAAGCTCGGACCAAAGATAACGCTTTCCGTATAGTAAAATTTCAATATATAATATTTCAGGCAAAAAAGATAGGAGACGAAAAAATTGGACAAAAGAATAAAAAAACTGTCAGAACTTCTGGTCGGATACTCTTGCGACGTAAAAAACGGCGACAATATTCTCATAAGCTATGAGGGAGATTCCTGCAAGCCGCTTGTCCGTCAGATCATAAAGGATGTATATCAGGCCGGCGGTTCGCCTTTCACCGAAGAAAGAGATTCTTCAGTGATAAGAGAGATCCTGATGGACTGCAGCGAAAAACAGCTCGATCTTATGAACAGCCATCAGCTTGCGCAGATGAAAGACATGCAGGCATACATAGCGGTACGCGCATCCGACAATTCGTCTGAGCTTGCAGATGTCCCCGGCATGAAACTCAATATGTACAGCAAGGCACTGAGACCTGTGCTTGATTACCGCGTAAATAAAACCAAATGGGTGGTTTTACGTTATCCCAACAATTCTATGGCACAGCTGGCAGGTACAAGCCTGGAGGCTTTCACGGATTTTTATTTCAATGTATGCACTCTGGACTATGCGAAAATGAGCAAAGCAATGGATGCTCTGATCCAAAAAATGGAACAGACGGACAAAGTACGTCTGACAGGTCCGGATACGGATCTGACTTTCTCCATAAAAGGCATACCGGCTGTGAAATGCGGCGGAGAAAAGAACATCCCCGACGGCGAAGTATACACGGCTCCGGTCAGAGAATCGATGAACGGCCGTATATCATACAATACTCCCTCCGAAGAGCAGGGATTCACGTATGAGAATATAGTTTTCGACATAAAGGACGGCAAGATCGTACATGCTTCGGCAAATGACGAATCCAGGATAAACCAGCTTCTCGATACTGACGGCAATGCCCGATATTTCGGCGAATTCTCGCTGGGTGTAAACCCTTATATACTCCATCCCATGAAGGACACGCTGTTTGACGAAAAAATAGCAGGAAGCATCCATCTCACACCAGGATCAGCTTACGAGGATGCATTCAACGGCAACAAGTCAGCCATACACTGGGATCTCGTCATGATACAGAGAGCTGACTACGGCGGAGGCGAAATATATTTCGATGATGTACTGATCAGAAAAGACGGCATTTTCGTAGTGCCTGAACTGGAATGTCTCAATCCCGAAAATCTGAAATAAGATAAATATAAGACAAACAAGTCTGCAGATGCAGACTTGTTTTTTCGTTCAGTGAAGGATCGTCAGTTTGAATAATAAGGACAGGGATCATCCGGCATGCTGTTGAATACGGGAATATAGAATACATAAGTATAATCGTCAGCCCGGGCAAGTTTGACCCCTTCTCCATATGCTCCTGCTACATGTGTCATATACTGATGCGTTCCTACCTTGGAAAGCCCGTTCATGACATTGAATTTTTTCAGATATAATGTATTCTGATTATTTTTAACATAGTTAGTGCCATAGTACTGCGCACCGCCCTTTATAGCCTTGGTTTTACTGTTCCACGGCCGTCCGTATCTGGTGCTCAATACTGTCGACGTGGGGCTGTTGTATCCCCTGGCAAATCTCAGTCCGTTCTGTACAGCCGTTCTCCCGTTTGCGGAATAAGCTCCTATGTTGAAATAATTATAATATCCCGCATATGATGTCGTATATATCCTGGCATATTTCGCTGAAAAATATCTGGTCTTTGATTTATAGGTGATCTTGTACCAGTTGCTTCCTCCTGCAAGTCTCTTATATCCCCTGACGCTGACTACCTTGCTTTTCGGAAGCGTACCGTACCCCTTGTATTTTGTGCCGGGGCCGCTCCTTACGTTTACGGCCGCCGTGGTCAGAGCTTTTTTCGCAGAAGAATAAGTAACAGTGGTGGATCTGATCTTTATGTTGCTGGCGATGGCGTATCTCGTCTTGCTTTTATAATTGAATTTATACCATTTCCGGCCTTTCGAGTCTTTTTTTGTGCCCCGCACAGTTATTTTATAGTTCTTTTTTACTTTTCCCGCTTTTTTATATCCTGTGCCGGCACCTGTCCTTATATAAGTAGTCCTGCGCAAAACGGCTGATCTGGTAGTTTTCGACGTTATACTGGTGCTGCTGTTGACTGTATAAGTGCCTGATATCAAAGAACTGGAACCGGTGGTGCCCTGCTCCTGTATTATCATCGCTGTCAGGACATTAGGATTCACGCCGGCAGCGCTGCCGGCGCTGTATATCGTATCTATATAATATGCGGAGTTCAGGAAAGTTGAGCCTGCCACCTGTTTGACAGTGGTTTTCGTCTGAGTGGAAGAATCGAAGTTATGTCTGAGGAACTGGAACACCCTGGTCTCCGTAAGGAAATTCCTTGGATCGAAATAATATGCCACCATATTTTTGGAAGATTTTTTCCAGCTTCCTCCTGAAGAATAAACATTGCCGCCCTTGCTGTATTCATAACTCAATGCAGTGCTCCATGTGATCCCTGTATTCTGCGGCACAAATGTCCACTTGGGATGCTTGTCCTTCAATGCCGCCAGTTTGCTCTGATAACTCACCGGAAACTTATTGACATCGCCGTAAGCTGTTGCCGCTCTTGCAGCGGAAAAAGGCAGTAACGAATATACTGTCATCGTCATTGCCGCAGCTATCAGGACAGCTGCAACTCTCCTGCTTTTTTTTATGTTCATATCTGTAACCTCCCGATATCGCTTTCTGATATCTATATATATTATATAGATCGATTATGTCTGTAATGTGTCTCGACTGTAAAAAATATATGTATTTCCCAGCCTTTTACAATAAAAAACGGCTTTTATATAAAGAATCTGTGAACTTTCGGCATATAAAAAAACACCAGACTGTATCTGATGTTTTTTGCATGTCATCAATTTTTTCTGTTCTGGATGGCGATGGCTATGAGCAGCAGCACTGCCGTTACTGCTATGGATATCATCAGCACCCGTGTTATTTCCCTGGAAGAATGATCTCCGGCGCCTGCAGTTTCCTTAAGTACCCCGCTTACGTCGACCGTCTTATATGCTACCGGCGTTCCGAGACTCTGGCCCTGCATGTCTGAAATACTGTCTGTTGACACATCCAGTCCTGTGCTTCCCTGTTTCTTTGCCCTGAACTTTACGGCAAAAGAAAAGGAATCTTCCCCGCCTATATTATTTTTCAGTGTCACAGCCGTGCTGCCGGCCTCTTCTCCGCCTGAGACATGTTTGAGTACATCAGGATCGTATTTCAGCACGGAACTTACCGTGCCAAGATCAGTACCGCTGTACTTTACATATACGGTGAAAACCTGATTGACCTTTACAGTTTCTTTGGTATTCACTGCAACCTTTGCACTGCCGGCATATACGGCAGTCAGAGACAGCGCGGATATCATCACCGCAGCCGTAAGAAAGAGAAGTGTTTTAAGAGTTTTTCCCTTCATACGAAATCCTTTCTTCATCATGTGGCCGAATAAGCACACGGCGATGACGGCATGTTGGTGAATACAGGGATATAGAATACGTAAGTATAATCATCAGCCCGTGACAGTTTTTTACCTTCGCCGTAAGCTCCTGCCACATGTGTCATATATTGATGAGTGCCCACTTTCGACAATCCGTTCATTACATTGAATTTCTTGAGATAAAGTGTATTCTGATTTTTGCCCACATAATTGCTGTAGTAATAAAGCGCTCCGCCCTTGATGGCTTTCTCGACAGTATTCCATGGTCTGAGATATGAAGAATACTGTATGGTGCCGTTTTTCATCTGTCCTCCGGCCCACCAGAGCCCTCTCTGTACCGTAGTCATTGCAGACGTTGTATATGCGCCTATATTGAAATAATTATATAGGCCTGTCAGTGATCCGTATTGAGCAGTATCAAACGTAGTATCCGTATATTTCCCTGAAATCAGTGAACTGCTTCCGTAGATCCCCTGTTCCTGTATTATCATGGCAGCCAGGACATTAGGGTTTACTCCCGCTTCTTTTCCCGCAGTATATATCAGATCAATATATGCGGATGTATTGATGAAAGAAGAGCCTGCCACCTGTCTGACTGTAGTTGTGCTCTGCGTAGAGGAATCGAAACTGTGATTCAGAAACTGGAATACATACCCTTCCGACAGAGAGTTCCTTGGGTCAAAATAGTATGCCACCATATTCTTTGAAGCTGATTTCCACGTTCCTCCCGAAGAGTAAACATTATTTCCGTTGGAATACTCATATGCAAGAGCGCTGCTCCATGCTATTCCCGTGTTCTGAGGCTTGAAAACCCAGTTGGGATGTGCAGCCTGAAGTATGCTGAGCTTTGACTGATAGCTCTCAGGGAAACCTGCCACATCGGAAGCTATCGTCACATAAGAAGCTTCCACATATCGGGTCTTTGAATTATATGTGATCCTGTACCATTTGCTGTTTCCGGCAAGCTTTTTGTATCCCTTCAGGGTTATCGCACTACCTTTTGAAAGAGTACCGTATCTCTTATAACTCGTGCTCGGACCGCTTCTTACATTCACAGCATACCGTGTCACGCCCTTTTTCTTTGCTGAATATGTCACGCTCGTAGACTGTATCTTCACATTGCCTGAAATTATATAACGGGTCTTGCCTTTGTACGTAAAATAGTACCATGTTTTGCCGCCGGAAGTTTTTTTGCTTCCCCTGACAGTTATGGTTTTGCCTTTTTTCAGAGTCGCGATCCTTTTATATCCGGTCCCCGCTCCGCTTCTTATATTAGAAGCATATTTCGTTACTGCGGATTTCGTCGACGTATTTGCATATACATCAGAACATGCCAGAACTGAATACAGAGCAACTGCCGTAATAATTGCCGTAAAAATCATCATTATTCTTTTTCTGTCAGAAATAGTCATTTTTGCCTCCCTGTATCATTCCAGTCCTATTACAGATTTAACAAGTTCCTTTTTTTCCGGTGCGGCAGCAGAAATCCGGAACGCTTTTCTGCATTCCTCAGCTGCAGATAAAAGTTTTGCCTGGCTGTTTCCCTGCAGAACGGCAAGAATATCCCCCTTTGACACTTTTTCGCCGACTTTTCTGCAGATATATATACCCGCGGAAAGGTCGATTATATCATCTTTGAATCTTCTTCCTGCTCCCGTATGGAGAGAAGCTCTACCGATACGGTCGGCTCCGATCTCATATACATAGCCATTATCTTCGCTTTTTATGTCGATCCTGTGATCCGGCTGCGGAAACAATGTCTTGTTTTCTGTTATTTCAGGGTCTCCGCCCTGAGCTGCGATATAGGCCCTGAACTTCTTAAGCGCATCTCCGCTGTAAAGTTTTTCTTCAGTGATCCGTCTTCCGGCTTCCGGCGAAGATGCCTTTCCTCCCATGTATACCATAAGTCCCGACAGCACAAGCGAAAGTTCGGTTATGTCCTGAGGGCCGCGCCCTTTCAGTGTCTCTATGGCTTCCATGACTTCAAGACTGTTGCCGACTGCCCTGCCCAGCGGCTGATCCATATCCGTGACCGCGGCTACAGTCTTTTTGCCGCAGGACCGGCCGATCTGCGTCATCATCTCTGCAAGATTGCATGCATCTTCGTAGTTCTGCATAAAAGCACCCTTACCGCATTTCACATCCAGAAGGATCGCGTCACATCCTGAAGCAAGCTTTTTGCTCATGATGCTCGATGAAATAAGGCTCAAATCGTTTACTGTGCCGGTAACGTCCCTCAGCGCGTATATGCGTTTGTCCGCAGGCGCTATCTTTCCTGTCTGTCCTGTGACTGCCAGACCTGTATCGTTCACCTGATGTATGAATTCATCCCTGTCAAGAGCTGTCCTCATGCCTGGGACAGATTCCATCTTGTCCACAGTGCCGCCGGTGAACCCAAGTCCGCGTCCGCTCATCTTCGCTACGGGTATTCCGCATGCAGCAGCTAAAGGCCCTGCTATGAACGTAGTCTTGTCTCCCACTCCGCCGGTGCTGTGCTTATCGACCTTTATCCCTTTTATTCCGGAAAGATCCACAGTCTCGCCCGAATCACGCATATATCCGGTCATGGAAAAAGTCTCTTCTTTATCCATACCTCTTATACATACAGCCATGAGAAAAGCTGAGGCCTGATAATCCGGTATATCTCCTGTGGTATATCCGTTTACAAAAAAACCTATCTCTTCAGACGACAGTTTCCCGCCGTCACGTTTTTTCTCTATTATACTTACCATATCCATAGACCAGTTCTCCGTTCTGTCACATATTAGGCAGCCTTATTATGCCGATTATCGACTTGCTGCTCAGCGAATAAGTGATATTGCTGATGCAGACACCCGTTGAAGGCGTACTGGCATGGATTATTTTACCGTTGCCGTAATAAAAAGCCACATGAGTTATTCCTGAAGCAGTTCCGTCTGTTGAAAATACAACTATATCGCCTGCCTGTGCCTTGCTCCAGTCAGTACCAATGCTGTATTTCGCATAACTGCTGTACGTCGTCTTCCATGTTCTGGGAACAGCGATCGTATCTGCGCCGCAGTTGTTCATCACCCAGTATACGAATCCGCTGCAGTCGAAGCTGGAAGGTCCGACCGCCCCATATACATAAGCGCATCCGAGTTTTGATTCTGCCGTGGATATGACTTTCTTTGTATTGGATGCAGACGAGCCTGCAGAAGTCTTTATGGTCACATAATTGCATGCGACATATCCTGTCCCGGATTTATATATGATCTTGTACCATGAAGGATAGCTCATGCTGTTTACTTTACATAATGATTTTATTGTAACCTTAGTGTTTTTTGCAAGCGTTCCCAGCTTTTTATAATTCGTTGAAGGCCCCGAACGTACTCTCAGGGATCCGTATCTGACGACTCCTGTCTTGTACGGAGAATAGCTTACAGTGCTTACAGAAGAACTTCCGACGCTGACATATGCCGCGGAAATATATCTCATTTTCGATTTATATGTGATCTTGTACCATTTTACGCCTTTATATGTCTTCGTTCCCTTTAGAGTTATCTTTTTGCCCTTCGCAAGGGTCCCGTATACCTTATATTTCGTTGAAGGTCCGGAACGGACATTCAGGGGGCCCTTTTTGACGACCGCGGTTTTTCCTGAGACAGCAGCATATGTATAATCTGTGTCACAGAAACCGAAAGCGCAGAAAGACACCATCAAAGCAAGCATGAAAACAAATGTTTTTCGGCATCTGATATTACTCATATTCTCTCTCCCGTTGCAGCTGAATATAACTCACCACACATATATCTTAGCATACATGGAAGTCAATGTCAACCATTTTTGTAATATTTTTCCTTCGCCCTGCCCTGCCCCGCTTCGGGAATAGCGGAAATTCAAAAGCAAATCATCATTTTTTTACGATGTCAAAGAAGCTTACGCCTTCTTTCGTCGGCTCCGTGCCAAGCATGTCGGCCGCAGATGCGCCTATATCGGAAAATGAATCTCTTATGCCCATATCCACGCCCGGTTTTATATGACTGCCATATACGACACACGGGATATACTCCCTGGTATGGTCCCACCCGGAATGCACAGGATCGTTTCCGTGATCCGCGCAAAGGATAAGCACATCATCTTCCTTCATAGCACTGACTATATCGGGAAGAACTGCATCAAACTCTTCGATGGCACCCGCATATCCCGCAGGATCTCTTCTGTGACCGAATCTGGAATCGAAATCCACGAGATTTGTGAAGACAAGCCCGGAAAAATCCCTTTTTACCGCATCTATCGTCTTCCTGACGCCGTCCATATTGCTTTCGGTATGGACGGATTCGGTTATTCCTCTGCCTCCGAAGATATCATGTATCTTTCCTACCGCATATACTGTTTTCCCCGCATTTCTGATATTGTCGAGAAGCGTATCGTCCGGCGGCGATACGGCATAGTCGCGCCTGTCCGCAGTCCTCACGCGTTTTCCTCCGGAGATGACATAAGGACGCGCTATCACTCTTCCGCACGCCAGATCCCCTGTCAGCATCTTTCTGGCTGTCGCACATATTTCGTAAAGCCTCTCAAGAGGTATTACCGCTGTGTTGGCTGCGATCTGAAAAACGCTGTCAGCTGAAGTATATACTATGGGTTTTCCTGTTTTTTCATGTTCCGGACCAAGATCCTCTATTATCACAGTACCGGATGCCGCATAGTTCCCAAGTACTCCGGTGCCTATCGCCTTTTCGAAATCTCTTATGAAATGCTCTGGAAATCCGTCAGGATAAGTCCTGAATGGCGTTTCCGTATATATCCCTGCGATCTCCCAGTGCCCTGTGATGGTATCCTTTCCCTTCGATTCCTCACGCATCTTGCCGAAAGAACCGGAAGGCGCCGCTGCTGCCAGTTTTCCCCCTGCTGCCCCGTCTATATTGGCGAATCCCATTTCCGAAAGATTAGGTATGCTGATGTCAGGGTTCTCCCTGACTATATGTCCGAAAGTATCGGCGCCCTGATCCCCGAAATCGCCGGCGTCCGGGAGTTCTCCCACGCCAAGGCTGTCCATTACGATAATGATGACTCTGTTTATCATTTTGTTCTCCTCTTTCCCGAAGTCTATTTCAGCCTCAAAGGCCTGTTTTTCAGATAATCCAGCGATACCATCCTGTATTCCACACCGTTCATATTTCTTTCAAAGGCATGTCCGCAGGCATCTTCTCCGTGAAGATGTCCGTATACTACAGTGTCGGCGCCGAATTCAGAAAAAAGATCCATGAATCCCGAAGGCTGGAACTTGTCGTTTGCCGGGGGATAATGCATTACACCAAGTATCTTCGAAAAACCGCTGTCGCGGGCAGAAGCAAGAGATGCTCTCAGCCTCAGCAGCTCACGCCTGTATATCTTTTCATCCTGAAGAGTAAAGCCTTCGCTTCCCGGGCACAGCCAGCCCCGGCTGCCGCATATCGCCCAGCCTTCCGCCGGATAAAAAGTATTCTGAAGGAACGCGATGTTTTCATAAAGTCTGTTCATCCTGGTGATCCCCGTCCACCAGAGATCATGATTTCCCTTTACTATAAGCTTGCGGCCCGGCAGGCTGTCGATCCAGTCAAGGTCCGGCATGGCATCATGCAGTTTAAGTGCCCATGATATATCTCCGGCCAGAATTACCGTATCTTCAGGCGCTATGGTCTGCGTCCATATCTTTTTAAGTTTACAGGGATGATCTGTCCATTCGCCGCCGTATATATCCATGGGCTTGTCGATGCCCTCGCCGAAAGAAAGATGCAGATCGGATATAGCATAAATGCTCATTTTAAATCATTCCTCGTCATCTGTCTCCAGTGTTTTTGAAAAATCCACAGGATCAGTATCCAGGACAGCGCTCGTCTCGGTCTCTCCGAGCCTTGAGACATCCTTGAGTTTCCTGTTTATGCTCCTGGTCCTGGTGCCTACCAGTTTGTCCAGTTCCTGATTCGCCTGGTTTATCCTCTGCTGCGTCGCTTCGAGCACGCTCTGGAACTTCCCGAATTCCGTCTTCACCGCTGCGAGTATGTTCCATACTTCTCCCGAATGTTTCTGTATGGCAAGAGTCTTGAATCCCATCTGCAGGCTGTTCAGAAGCGCGGCCATGGTAGTCGGTCCTGCTATATTCACCTTGTACTGATTCTGGAGCGTTTCCACCATGCCTCTCCTTACGACTTCCGCATAAAGACCTTCGATGGGAAGGAACATTATCGCGAAGTCAGTCGTGGCAGGAGGATCTACATATTTCATATGTATGTCCCTTGCGGCTTTTTTTATGGCGTTCTCAAGATTTTTTCCTGCGGCTTCGATAGCAGAAGAGTCGCCCCTTTCATAGGCATCGACCAGATATGAATATGTGTCTCCCGGGAATTTGGCATCTATGGGAAGATAGACGTAATCGTCGTCATCCCCCGGAAGCTTTATGGCAAATTCCACTCTCTCACTGCCGGATGACTTGGTCTTCACATTTTCCTCATACTGTTCCGGCGAAAGTATCTGCTCAAGTATGGCCCCCAGCTGTATTTCCCCGAGGATCCCCCGCGTCTTCACATTGGAAAGGACTTTTTTGAGGTCTCCCACTCCGTTGGCCAGATTCTGCATCTCGCCAAGTCCCTTGTATACCTGCTCGAGCCTTTCGTTGACTATCTGGAAAGATTTCGTTATCCTGTCCTCAAGAGTTTTCTGCAGTTTTTCATCCACAGTGCTGCGCATCTTTTCCAGCTGCCGGCTGTTGTCTTCCTGCATGGAAGCTACCCGTTTTTCCATAGTGACCCTTATATTTTCCAGCTTCTGCTCATTCTGCATAGCCATGTCGGACATCTGCCTGCTCATTTCAGCAAGGCGTTTGTCCTGGGCCTCCGACCCCGCAGCCTGTATCCCGCGGGAAGCGGATACCTGCATCAGTATCAGTACTGCAAGCACTGCCAGAATTATTATCCCTGCAACATAAAAATATCCCATTTTTTTCTCCTGTTCAATATGAACGATATCACTTCTCTGCCGTTTTCAGTCTGTCGTCCACAAAATCGAATATATCTTTCGCCGTGTCAAGCTTGAAGCCTTCGTACCCGTCCGTGCTGACAGGATATCTGGCAGTATTGCCTGTCCTGAGTTTTGCCAGATCGTTGGCAAGTATGTAATCCATCCTGTTTTTCACGCAGAGCTTCCTGGCCACTTCCAGAAGTTCCGTATCTTGCACGCCGTCCAGAAGTTTGCATCCGATCAGCAGAGCCGACGGGAACCATTCCCGGAGGTGTTCGATTATCTTTGGCGTCAGGGTCAGCTTTACGGTAAGATCTTCATGATAGCTGCTTATTTTGACGTCTTTTCTCAGCTTGCACAGCGGATCCTTCATGATATCCAGGATCTCCGCCGAAGACTCTATGGTATCCTTTACACGGAATATCTCTTCAGCCAGATCCTTCATGAAAAAAGAAAAATCGCATCTGTAATCTCCCACTGCTGCCGCATGTATAACTGCGCCGTAGTCTCCCTCAGTGCTCCTGCGATGTATTGCCTGCAACATGTCATCTGTGTTTTCTATCCTTATTACAGACAAATCCCTGCTGGAAGGCAGTTTCGCCGTAGATACGCTGTTGTTCAGTATCAGGCATACTCTGTATCCCGCATCATGGAAAAGCTGCCCAAGAGCTGTGGAAAGGCTCCCGGTAGACATGTTGGTTATCTTCATGACTTCGTCTATAGGCTCGTTAGTAGGGCCACCTGTTATCAATATTTTCTTCATTCCTTCTATGCTTTCCTTTTCACATATATTTATCATTATCCTTCATTGTAGTCTGCATATTGGATGTCAAGTTCGTTTATCGCTTTCTGCAGCTTCGTGTTGCTCGTATTGACTTTCTTCATTATTTCGCTGCATTCGCTGAATCTTCCGCCTGATTTTTCGGCTTTTTTCATTAACGCGATCTGGAGCTGTATCTGTGCGTCGCATAATGCGTTGAAAGAGGTAAGCACCTTCTGGAACTTCTCTTTCATTTCAGCACCTTCACTGTCGTCACTGTCTGTTTTAACAGTCCTCAGATCTATTCCGAGCGCCTGCGCCTTGCATTTTTTCAGAGCTTCGGTATTGCCGCGGTAATCCTTCTTTCTGAAAATATTCAGAGGACTGGACTCATCCTTGATCTTCAGCGTGATCTCTTTATAGTCTTCTGAGATGTCGAAATAAAATTCATTGATTTTTTCGATCAGTTTTTCCTTATCGGACATTGTCAGATCTCCTTTTCTGGTTTTTATCATATTTTTCCATATATTTCCTGTAAAGCTGCTCGTTCTCATCTCCGAAAGCCACCAGTATGACCTCCATTTCATGATCAGAAACGAAATCGCTTACTGTCTCCACAGCTATGCGGGCAGCCTCTTCCTTCGGATATCCGTAAACACCTGTCGATATAGCAGGGAAAGCCACTGTCCGCAGTCTGTGTGACCATGCAAGTCTTAGGCTGTTCACATATGCGTTTCTCAGCATACTGGCCTCGTCATTGCCGCCCCCGTGCCAGACAGGACCTACGGTATGTATCACATACCTGGCCGGCAGATCATATCCCTTTGTGATCTTTGCCTCGCCGGTCCCGCATCCGTTAAGTCTCCTGCATTCTTCAAGAAGTCCTCTGCCCGCAGTCCTGTGTATGGCTCCGTCCACACCGCCGCCGCCCAGCAGTGTCCTGTTTGCTGCATTCACTATAGCATCCACCTTAAGTGCTGTTATATCGCCCTGTATCACTTTTACTCCCACGATCATCCACCTTCTTTCAGTATATCCTTTACGACTTCGCCAGCCATGATCATGCCCGCCGCCGGCGGTACGAACGGCATGCTTCCCGGCGGATCGTTCCTGAGAGGGACTTCCCTCGAATATACGATCTTAAGATGCTCTATGCCTCTTTTGCGCAGTTCTTTCCGCATGACCCTTGCCAGAGGGCACACTGCAGATTCATATATGTCCGCCGTTTCGAACATGCCTGCTTCCATCTTGTTGCCCGTGCCCATGGCAGAGATCAGCGGTATTCCTGCCTCACGGGCCTTTACAGCCAGTTCTGTCTTCGCAGCAACCGTATCGACCGCGTCGACTATATAGTCATATCCGTCAAAATCAAAATCATCCGAGTTCTCCGGAAGGAAAAACATGTCATATGTATCGACGCACGCATCAGGGTTTATGTCCAGTATCCGCTCTTTCATGAGCTCTGTCTTACGCCGTCCCAGAGTGCTCTGCAGCGCCAGTATCTGACGGTTCAGATTCGTTTCGTCGATAATGTCGTTATCTACGAGAGCCATAGTGCCTATGCCGCTCCTTGCAAGAGCCTCAGCAGCATAACCGCCTACTCCGCCCAGTCCGAAAACAGCCACTGCGGCGCTTTTCAGTTTTTCTATGCCGTCTCCGCCCGTTATCAGGGCGGTCCTCTGGTATCGTTTCTCCATAGTGATCCTGTCTTTCTGCTGACTCATTCCTTCATGAATCTGCCGACTACCTGATAGACGATATCAGCATCATATCCCAGAGCAGTCAGCCTGCGTCCTATTTTCGCCAGCGCCTTCTCATCAGTCCCGCCGCATGAAGCAGCTATTTTTTCTCCCTGCTTCTCAGCCCGTGACCTGTCGGCCTGACGCATATCTGTCTCATATTCTTCCTCATATGCCGCAACGGCCTGCTCTATGTCCGGTTTCCCCACTCCCAGCTCTCTCAGCCGTGCGTTCACTCTTCTCATCCCCCAGCCCTTGCCGAAAGCATATGTGAAAAATTCACGGCAGTATGACACATCGTTCAGATAACCCATTTCTCTGAGATATTCCAGTGCTTCCGCAGTATCCTCAGCGCCGAAACCCTTGCCGGAAAGATATCTTTCTGTTTCAGATACCGTCCTGCTCCTTGCAGCAAGATATTTCAGCGCAGTGTCTTTAATATCCATAACTGTCACCGGCAGCAGCGATAGTGCACCGGTCTCCCAGTGCGTTTTTGAGTTCACATATGGCCTGCATGCCTGTACAGTGGACCGGCATGATCTCGTCTGCTTCTTCAGCTATGAGCTGTTTTATGACCTGCTCCCTTTTCTTTTTTCCTGAAGCATAAAGGTGCATGCCGGCCATGATCACTCCAATCTTTTCTCCGGGGAAAAGGTCGCGGGCATATCTCACCGCAGGGATCACGCCTTTATGGCTGCATCCGGAAAATATATGTATCCTGCCGTTTTCACGTACGGCCAGAAACTGTTCATGCCTCATATCATCAGGGGTAAAGCTTCCGTCTTCGTTTTTTATGTAAAAGATCTCAGTCGGATCATCTTCCGCATAAGGTATAGTTCCTGAGATCACGATGTCTTCACTTATCCGCAGCGGCCCGTCCGTCAGAAAAAGTCTTCTGCTTACGAGATCCCTCTGCTCCTTCGTCCAGATTATGCTGCATGGCTCTTTTTCAGGTTCTCCGTTCTCCGTGCCGTATGATTCGGAAAAGGCTTCTCTGTGTATGTATATCGGCGCTTTTTCGTTGAGCCTGCAGAATTCCGGCACACCCTGCGTATGGTCATAATGTCCGTGACTTATGACAGCCATATCGACAGTGCTCAGATCCACGCCCATTTTTTTCGCATTGAACGAAAATATGTCCGAAGCTCCTGTGTCGAAAAGTATCTTCCTGCCGCAGGCTTCCACAAAGACTGAAAGTCCGTGCTCCGCAAGGCAGCCCGGATTGTCTGTCTTGTTCTCGGATAGGAATCTGATCATCATGATAATTTCTTCTCCTTTTTACCCGACAGACTGACGCCGATGACACCGACGATTATCAGTGCTGTACAGATAATATGGTAAAGGAACAGCGGTTCGCCCAGGAAAACCACCCCGGCGACTATTGATATAGCCGTGGATACGTTACCGAAAATGGAAGCATTCACGGAAGGCATGTTTGCCTGCATGTAAGCCATGAGCTGCGCTGAAAAAAGTATGCAGAAAATGCCCAGATATGCTGTGGCTATTATGAACGACGTATGTGCAAACGGCGCAAAGTACTGATCCAGCGTGCCTGTTGCCGCACCGTGCACCAGCGTCACTATGTTAAAAGCAAGGCAGCCTTCGAATGAAGTTGCCGCGGTTATCTCGAAAGGCGTGTATTTTGTTCTTACAGCTCTCATCATCACATTGTTTATAGCCATGGAAAGGCTGGAAAGCAGAAGTATCACCACTCCTGTGAGGCTCAGAGTTATATCCGAGGCTCCCAGCACTATCATCGCTATCAGCGACGATACGGACAGGAACATGAATATGTTCTGCCATATAGTGGAATGTTCCTTCAGGAATATATCAGCCAGTATCTTGACCATTATAGGTATTATAGCGAAAATTATAGCGCTTTCGATAGATGTCGAAAAAATAAGTCCTATCGTCTGCAGTATCATGAATCCTATATAAAACGATCCTGTAAGGAACAGCATGCCCAGAGGCTTGCCTTTTATGTCCAGACGCCATATACGGAATATAAGCGCTATGATAACTGCCAGCATTGCGAAATTATATCTGTGCGTAAGTATCTGCAGTGTAGACGCAAGCGGCACACAGGTCTTCACTCCCAGAAATGAAAAACCCACCATAACGGAAAAAACCACGCCGCCGAGGTATGCTTTCAGTTGATTGTTCTTGTCCATATTTCTTCCCTTTCACGAAGGGCGCAGACGCATCGTATATCCTCTGATATTTCTATTTCCTCGAAAAAGGCCCGGGATCCTCGCAAAACTGCACTTTCTGCAAGCTTATCGTCCCTCACTACGCTGAATCTGTTTATTCCTTCTCCTATGCTGATCCCCAGATATTTGATAAAAGCCTCTTTCCTTACCCATATATCCAGAAAACCGTCTATGCCCCAGAGCTCTGTATAATGATGCTCATCCCGGGTGAAAAATCTCTCAGATATCTTTTCATACCTGACATTCCGCAGCAGCTGTATATCTATGCCTGATCTCTGCTTTCCCATAAGGCATACCCAGAGACTGCCCGTATGGCTCACGCTGAATTCCACAGGCAGATCCCTGAATTCCGGTTTGCCCTTTGCTCCTCTGATGATTTCCGCATCAGTTCCCGGGTCTCCGTTCTCTTCTGCCATATACATGGAAAGTGCGCGGAGCACCAGCATCTCAGTTGACGCTGCCTTTATCCTGTTGCCGGCATATCCTTCATATATGTATAGATACATAGTCACCTCATTTACAGATGATATTATACCAAATATGCCGGTAAAATACTATAAAACTCCTGTTCTTTTACCGACATAAAAAATAACTGCCGGGGGACACCGGCAGTTATCCTCTGCACGCAGTGCAGTATGCCCCGACGACGGCTGCGACCGCCGTCTGGACCCGCTAACGTTTCGTACGCTTATATTTTCTGGCGGAATAACTGCTGTAATATGTTTTGCCTTTATAAGACTTATATGCTCTTACTTTGTACCAGTATTTCCTGCCGCCCTTCAGTTTTTTGTTCGTCCATTTAAGCGTGCTGCCCTTTGTTATGGTCTTCACTTTCTTGTATTTGCCGTATTTGCTGGTCGCACGGTATATTTTATAACCGCCGGCACCGGAAACTTTTTTCCATTTCACATATATTTTCTTTTTCCCAGTCTTAAGAGTGATTGAAGGCTTCGAAAGTTTAGGTATATTGGCATCCACATAAGATGATGACAGTGAATAGCTTCCGCCCTCGTTGCCAACCTCTGAGACCCATATATAGTACAGACCACTGGACGGCAATGTATAGGTTATTTTAGAATTGTAATTACCGGCCTGACTGTCAATATCATCGTTCAGTGCGACCAGACTACCACTACTATTATAAAGTTTCATATATGTATCCAGGCTGGAAGAACTAAGTGTCAACGTCACTTTATAACCTGCAGTTCCCTGGAAATAATATCCTTTCATGTGAGAATAATTTTCATCACCTGCGGCAAAATTGCCGGAAGTAGTTTTAGAAAAAGAACCGGATTTCGTACTGCCAGTGCTTATATAATTATCATAAACTATATCACCGGATGTATTCTTTGCAGTCTGTACGGCATCACCTGCCTGTACCAGACCCCAGCCAAATGAATTATCTCTGCCGCTGCTGCCAAGATCTTTCGCAGTTTCATAAAGTATCGTTTTCACCTGAGACACTGAAAGATTCGGATTAACAGATAGCATCATTGCCGCCACTCCGGTCACTATCGGCGTTGCCTGTGAAGTTCCCCACATCCATGCATATCCGCCATCATTATAAAGGCTAAGAATTCCCTCTGTCTCATTTTCTTCAGTAACACCAGAAGCTATGTCTCCTCCGCCAGGAGCGGATATATCTTTAGCACTTCCGTAATTGGAAAAATCAGATTTAGTATTTGTAGGTGTTGTACTTATAACGCTTATGACTTCGTCAAAATCGCTAGGTGTATATGCTGCAGTCGTCCCTTTATCACTGCCGTCTTCTGCATTTCCCGCGGCACATATACATAAGGTCCCGGCAGCATATGCCACCTCTATTTCCGTTTGAAGTGCAGCATCGTCACCGGAGCTTTTACCTCCAAGACTCATGTTTATTAGCCTTGCGCCTTTGCTTACTGCATAGTCTATGGAATAAATGAGATCCTGAGTGCTGAAAAGATATTCTTGATAATCACTATCCCATACAGAGGCATTGATTACAAACAAATCTGCTACGTTGTTATTTGCACTTGAAGCAACGCCGGCGATACCTTTGCTGTTTCCCTGTTGAGCAGCTATGATCCCACTCACGTGGGTGCCATGACCGTCGCCGTCACTTATGGATGTTGAAATACTGCCGTTATTTATAGTACGACACAAGCTGGTATCCAGAGAGCCTGAACTCTTAAGATCTTCATGAGTCGTAAGAACTCCCGTATCTATCACAGCAACTTTTACTCTGCTGTGTGATGTATTGTTAATTATGGTCCATGCATCATTAATATCTGCATTTGCATTGTCCAGATACCATTGATCATACGCATATGAATCATTGATGCTCTGGGAAACTATACTTTGGGTCACATTTGAATCAGTGCTGTTTATCTTATTTATAACTGCGTTCTGCTCTTCCGCGACATTTTCATCAGTGGCTTCATATATGTAATTTGGCTGCGCATACAGGATGTCATCATTTTTTTCAAAATTTGCTGCCGCCTTCTTTACTGTGTATTCTTTTGAAATATCTACTACCGCCATTTTCGTATCACCGGAAAGGCTCTTTATATCTGTACATTCACCCCGCTGATCTTCTGCCATATCTTTTATATCACTATCGGAAACGCCGTCTTTTGCGATCAAAAGTATTTCACCTGTAAAATAATTCAGATCATCGGCATCGTCCCGCTCCTTTGCAGCCTCTGCATAATTTGTCACTATGCTGTCGGATCTGCTGTCTGCAGCCGCAGTAAAAGTATCGATCCTGCTGTCAGAGTCTTTTGTGTAATAATAATCGAGGACATCACGCAAAGCCTTTTTATACGTGTCTTTGTCCTTTATCTTATTCAAAGACTCGGCAGCGGCCTTCGGATCCTTTTTGGCGGTATCCAGAACATCCTCTGCTTTGACAGTTTCTGTATCAGATGTCTTCACTTCAGTCGTCTTTGTCGCAGAAGCGCTGCTTTTCTCAGTTTTTACCTGATTATTCCCGGTAGCTGCTCCGCATCCCGTCACCAGAGCTGTTATCAGCACTGCGACTGCGAAGACTTTCAGTTTTTTCATCATTTCCCGATCCTCATACCCTTTTCATCTGAATATCTGATATTTATTCCCTTTTTCATCAGTTATGAAACAGTTTGTTGTTTGAAGTTATATAATCTACGTGCCAGTTCATCATAGTATTGGCAGTTCCTGCATCGTCAACTGTCCATACGGCGACCTTCAGGTCATCGCGGTGAGCAGCCGCCACATCATCAGCAGAAAGCAGGTCATATCTGGGCGCTATTATATCTATTCCGTTTTTTCCGCTGCTCTGGCTGTCCAGACAGTAATTTATCCCGTCGGTAACCGAATTTATTCCCTGTCCGGTACTTTTGCTGGAATCCGACATCAGCAGCATGGTATCAACATTATTTTTCTCCAATGCCGTTTCGCGTTCGTTTACTTTGCTCAGTACTGAAATATAAAAACTGCTTATTATTGACCCGTCATTTCTGGCGCTGAGTTTACCGATCAGCGTATCTATTGCAGCATCAGATATATCAGTATCCTTTATTTCTATGACTGCAGGCGTACTTCCTATAGCATCCAGATATTCATCCGCTGTAGGAATAGTCAGTCCATGATACTGCGCGATATTTGTCCCGGCTGTCAACGGATAGTCTGCACGGTTTTCCGTAGTCACATTTTTGATGGAGACATCTTCCGAACACATTTTTTGTAGATTATCATCATGCAGTATCATGAGTTCACCTTCGGTATTTTCCCATATATCAGTCTCCGATGCATCAAATTTATATTCCAAAGCTTTTTCAAATGAAGGGACGGTATTTTCAGGCGCCATATTGTCATATCCTCTGTGACCTATGAAAATCGTCCCCTGGCCTTTGTAAAGATCATATACAGTCACTGTTTTCGAAGTCTTCACGCCGGATCCGTCTTTAGCTTTTGCCGTTATTTTCACGGTTCCCGCGGAAACTGCCGTAACAGTGCCGCTGCTGCTCACGGTAGCCACAGAGGCATCAGATGAAGTCCATGATACCGATTTGCTGCTGGCAGAAGAAGGCGAGACTGTATATTTCAGCTTAGTCTTACCGGCCGGATCTATTCCGCCGTTATCTGCCAGGTCATAAATATTGCTGCTGTTCATTTTGATACTTTTCATAAGCGTTTTCACTTTTATCTTACATGATACAGATTTCCATGTGCCGTCAGTGGCATAGGCCTTTATCGTTGCAGTTCCGTTTTTTTTGCCTTTCACCACGCCCCGTGATGTGACAGTTGCTATCTTTTTATTGCTGGTCGTATATTTCACATGCTTGTTGCTTGCATTGGAAGGATAACATTTGCTGTTGAAATTAAAAGATCTGCCGATATACATAGTCTTTGAAGATGAAGCATTCTTCCATTTTACGGATCTCACCTTCGTGCCTACTGTCACTTTCACCGAATCCCTTTTGCGCGAACCGTCCTTTGCGACAGCTGTTATGGTCGCAGTGCCCTTTTTTCTGGCCTTTATGGTTCCTCTGGAAGTCACATAGACCACTGAGGGCTTGCTGGATATCCATTTTACCTTTTTTCGGCTGGCTTTGGAAGGATAATAACTTACTTTTATTCTTTTTTTCTGTCCTTCTTTGATCGTATATCTGTAACCGACATTGGAAAAATTCACGCTCTTGATCTTGGTTGCACAATAAGCCTTTTCCGGCAGAAAAAAACCGCTCGCTGCTACAAAAGCAGTCAGCAGGACTGCTGCTATTCTGGTTGATGCTTTTATCCTCATAATGACATGCCCCCGTGTTGTCGTCCCTCAAAAACTGATGAATGGTATCTCCTATATAAGATAATATTATTGTCAAAATGAAGAAAAAACAACGGCTTATCTGAGATTTCATAAAAATATCACTGTTTTTACACAATAAAGGCCCGGAAATCTATGCTTCCCGGGCCTGTCATGTTCTTTCTGATCCTCCTATATCCTTGACAGTACGCGCTTATAACCGTCTGCACCATATATCAGGCACTTGTTGATCCTGCTTATGGTCGCTGTAGACGCCCCCGTAAGTTCTTCTATCTCGCTGTATGTCTTCTTTTCATTCAGCAGCTTTGCCACCTGCAGTCGCTGGGATATAGCATGTATCTCGTTTATCGTACAGATATCTTCGAAAAAACGATAGCAATCCTCTTCGTCCTCCAGAGTCAGTACTGCTTTGAACAATTCATCAATATCGTCCCGTTTGAATTTGGAATCATAAGCCATGGATCTGCTCCTTTCAACCAAACACTTTACTGCTTTACAGCATAATTATACCATTTTATTTAAGTAAATCAAGCGCTTTGTTCAGCTGACGATCTGTTTTGCTGCTGTCGGACTGTTTTATCACATAATCAGGTTTAACGCCTTTTTTGTTTATTACATGGCCGTCTGGTGAAAAATACTGCATCACAGTAAGCTTGTAGGCAGAGCCGTCATCCAGCTGAGCTGTAGACTGTACTATGCCCTTCCCGAATGTCTTTGTGCCTACCAGAGTACCGTCTCCGCTGTCCTTGACGGCTGCCGAAAGGATCTCCGAGGTGCTGGCCGTACCGCCGTTCACGAGCAGGACATAAGGCAGATCTGTTTTGCTGCTGTCGGATCTGTAATATTCTCTTTTTCCTTCCCGGTCCTGCATATATGTGATAGTGCCTTTCCCCATGAGCATATCGGCTATTTTCGCTCCCTGCTCAACAAGTCCGCCGCCATTGTCGCGAAGATCTATGACAAGTCCGTCTACATTTTTCTCTTCCATTTCATTCAAGACTGTCTTGAAATCCGAAGCGGTATTTTCCTCAAATGATGATATTTTGATATATCCTATATTTCCGTCCAGCACTTTGCTGCTGACAGTTTCGGTAACGATCTTGGCTCTTGTGAGTGTCACAGTTTTCTCCGAATCGTCTCTCAGATAAGTGATCTTCACTTCTGTGCCCTTCGTGCCTCGCATTGCGGCGCCAAGAGAATCCAGATCATGATACTTTTTGCCGTCGACTTTCAATATATAGTCTCCTGCCTTTATTCCGCCCTTCTGCGCCGGGCTGCCGTCCACAGTGCTTACAACTACATAGTTGCCGTTTTTGTCTTCGGTAAATGTGATCCCTACGCCTTCGAATTCACCGATAGTGGATGCATTCCAGGATTCATATTCTTTTTTGGTCATATATGTGGAATATATATCGTCAAGTCCGTCGAAAAGTCCGCGGTACATACCGGTTTTCAGGTCCTTCTCATTTACGTCCTTGTAGTAATTGTCTTCTATGGCCTGCCAGAGTTCTTCGACTTTGGCGTATTTTTTGTCCATGTATTCCAGATGTTTATATTCCCTGGCGCTGACCCTGACAGTTCCGACGCCGAGAGAATTCAGCAGTTCGCTTGCTCCGAACATTATCAGAGCCCCTGCAAGTACCGCTGCTATAAGAGAAAAAACAAAAGTTTTTTTCTTTATGCTCATTATATTTCCCCGCTTTCTGAAAGTCTCTGACAATTATATCATATCTTCCACTATGAATTGTATCTTTTTGCTGTGGTTCCATGTATTTATTTCTATATTGCCATATATATCCGCTTTCTTTTTTTCGAAGATCAGATCGCCGTACTTTTCCGCTTTTCCGAAAAGCACACAATTCAGTCTGCCGCTGCCGGAGACCGCGCTGAATCTTGCATGTTTCCCCTCAGCGCCCATCAGGGCAGGGTCTGTAATCCCGGCATTTTTTATACGGAAAACGGGTTTCCTGTTGCCGCATCCGAATGGTTCCAGAAGCAGCAGTTCTTCTGCCAGTTCCTGAGTGATGTCGCCGGTCCCGATATCCATGTCGAAAACCTCTTCCTCTCTGAAAAGATCAGGATCAAGCGAAAGGGATCTTTCGGCCTCATCGTTCATGTATTTTCTCAGAGCATCCAGATTTTCTTCCGGCATAAGAAATCCGCAGGCGCCCTGATGCCCTCCGAAACGCTGAAAAAGTTCCGAATGTCTGTCCAGCACTTCGAATATATCTATTTTTTCGATGCTGCGTCCGGTGCCTTTGAGATATCTGTCGCTTGGTGTCAATATTATTACAGGTCTGTGCCATTCGTCTTTGAGTTTGCCTGCCACTATTCCGGCTATGCCCTCGTGCGCATTTTCGTCCTTTATGACCGGAAAAAGGCTTCCTTTGCACTGTTCCTCCGCAAGTTCCAGGCATTCGCCGAATGTCTTTTCCTGCAGACGCTTCCTTTCTCTGTTATACATGGCCAGTTCTTCCGCAAGTATCCCTGCTCTTCTGTCGTCTTCAGCCAGAAGAAGTTCGACTCCCGCGGAAGCGTCCTTCATCCTTCCTGCGGCATTGAGATGCGGTACTATACCGTACGCGATACGGTCTGACCCGAGTTTGCCGCCCCCGGGAAAAACGGTCTCCGACAGCTTTTTTATTCCGGGCCTGTTCAATTTGTTTATTTCATAAAGTCCGTATTTCACCAGAGTGCGGTTTTCGCCCGTAAGCGGCACTATATCTCCGACAGTCCCTATTGCGGTTATATCCAGCAGGCCGTTTGTAAGTGATTTCGGCAGTCCGGCACTGTCTCTTATGGCCTGTGCCATTTTGAAAGCCACACCGCATCCTGCAAGGGATTTGAAAGGATACCCGCATTCCGGCTGTTTCGGATTTATCATTATGCAGTCTGCTCTTCTGTCCGAAACATTATGATGGTCGGTAACTATGACTTCGAGACCTATATCTTTGGCATACTCGACTTCTTCGTAAGAATTGCTGCCGCAGTCGACTGTTATAAGTAGTTCCGTCCCGGCATCGCGCAGCTTTTTTACAGCATTCTTATTGAGTCCGTAGCCTTCTTCCGTCCTTTTCGGTATGTAATAGCCGGCATCGCTGCCAAGGCTGTCCAGCATTATCTTCAGTATGCATGTGGATGTTATGCCGTCGGCATCATAATCGCCATATATGCATATCTTCTTTTTATTTTCAACTGATGACAATATTAAATCCACTCCCGCTTTCATATTCATCAGCAGGAATGGATCATGAGCCTGCTTCGGGGCAAAGGAAAGGAACTCTTCAGTATCCTCATCTTCCGTGATGCCCCTCTGCATCAGTAATTTTCGTATTATAGGATGTATCTTTATCATTTATAAATATTTCAATGGATTTTTGTAAACGCCGTTTACCCGGACTTCAAAATGAAGATGGTTTCCTGTCGAGCTGCCCGTACTGCCTACCCTTGCGATAGTCTGACCTCTCGAGACTGTTGTGCCCTTGCTCACAAGTCTCTTGCTGGCATGAGCATAAAGCGTCACTATGCCTCCGCCGTGATCTATCATTACCATGTTGCCGTAACTGGAATTGTAATATGATGCGATCACTTTGCCGTCGTTGGCCGCGACTATCTTCGCGCCGTATGAGGCTCCTATGTCGATACCCGTATGCAGTTTCCTGACATGCAGTATAGGATGCATCCTGTATCCGAAATAGGATGTTATCGTATGAGAACTGGGGCATGGCCACAGAAGTGCTCCGCCGCTGTATGTGCTGCTGCTGCTTGAAGAGGAACTGCTCTGAAGTTCCTGAGTGATCCTGTCCGCTTCCGAATTCAATGCGTCGATCTTGGCGGAAAGTTCCTGATTATTAGCGGCAACGGCAGAACGTTTTTTGGAAATAGCGCTTTTATCAGAACTCAGCTGGTTCTGTTTACTGACCAGCCTGGTCTTCATTGCGGAAAGTTCTTTCGATTCTTTTTTTGTCTTGTTGTAGCTCTTTTTCAGAGACGAGACCAGATCCTTGTCGCTTCTGTAAACGAGCTTGATCATCTCCATGTTTTCTATCAGTTCACTGACATTGCCCGAACTCAGTATGATATCCACAAAGCTCATCGAACCGCTTTTGTACATGTTCCTGAGCCTTTTGTTCATAGCATCCGTATTTTCGTTGAGCTTTGCCTTTTTCGCTGCCAGTTTCTGCTCTTTTGCCGCGATTTTTGTCTCCAGCGAGGATATGCTGGTCTGTGCGGAATCGATCTGCTTCTGCAGTGACGTTATGTCCTTGTTCAGGTCTTCGACCTTATTTTTGCCTTCGTTCAGCTGATCCTGAGTATTGTCGATCTTTTTGTTCACATCACTAAGGCTTGTCGCATACGAAAAAGTCACGCCGCATACAAGAACCAGCGACAGAACCAGCGCAAAAATTATCCTGATCTCTCTTTTTCTCATAAAACCCTCTCCTCTAAGTATCCAGGAATCTTCTCATGGATATTATGCTCCCCCATGCTCCGATACTTATGCCTAAAGCGAGGAATATCCAGACAAGGTTATATGTCATGAAACCGAGCGGCACCAGAGGCGTGGAAAGTATAGTCATAAGCTCAGTGCCCAGGGATCCTATGACCCTGCTGTATACAAAAGCGATTATGCCCACCGATATCAGAGCGGAAACGATGCCTATTATGATCCCCTCCGCAAGGAACGGTCCTCTTATGAACCAGTTGGTGGCGCCTACATATTTCATGATATTTATTTCCTCAGACCGCGCCAGCACTGTCAGTTTGATGGTATTCGACACCACCACCACAGATACGATCACAAGAAAAGCCATAATGACCATTGCGGCGATCTTCATTCCCCTTGTGACCTTCAGAAGCTTGTCAACGGTATCTTTATAATATTTCACATCCTCGATGCCGTTGAGTTTTTTGGCATTCTGCGCTATCTTGTCAGCACCTTCCAGGTTCTTCACGGTTATGACTATGGAATTAGGCAGCGGGTTCGATTCGAGGCTGTCCAGCAGATAGCCGCTCTCGCCCCACCTTTCTTTCAGTATCTGCAGAGCCTCGTCCTTGCTCCTGTATTTCACCGAAGCCACATCGTTCCAGCCTGTTATCTCAGTCATAAGCTGCTGTGACGCTGTTTCGTCTGTCTGATCCTGCAGGAATATCTCGATGGTGTTATAATCTTTTTTAACTGATTCCGCAGCCGTGTTCACGTTTATTATAAGCAGAAAAAACACTCCCAGTATGAGCAGCATGGCTGTTATGGCAAAAACTGAAGCCAGGCTCATCGCCCTGTTCCGGAAGATCTGCTTGAATGCCTGCTTTATTGTATAGCCAAGTTTATTTATCATTTTTATTCAAAAGTCCCCCCGCTCTGCTGTATACCATACCGTCCCTCGCTGTTTTCACATCGGGATCTCTGTGACGATTGTAAGCACCTGTTTCGTCCCTTATTACCCGGCCTTTCTCTATCGCCACTACCCGTTTGTTCATTCGGTCGACTATATCTTTTGCATGGGTGACCATCAGGATAGTAGTTCCTCTCTGGTTTATGATGTCCAGAAGGCGCATTATTTCCCACGACGTGTCCGGATCCAGATTCCCAGTAGGTTCATCCGCTATGAGGACCGTCGGCCTGTTCACTATGGCTCTGGCAATAGCAACACGCTGCTGCTCTCCTGCCGAAAGCTCGTCAGGATATTTATATGCTTTGCTGCTTATCCCCATGAGACTGAGCACCTGAGGGACCTGTCTCCTTACCGTTCTTTTGGTCTGATGAGTTATCTCCATCGCAAAAGCCACATTCTCAAAGACAGTCTTGTTCGGAAGCAGCCTGAAATCCTGAAAGACAGTACCTATGTTCCTTCGGTGCATAGGTATCTCTCTGTTGGAAAGCTTTGTGACCTCACGGTTCTTTACCATGATCCGTCCTTTATCCGCATCGATCTCCTTGAGTATGAGCTTTATAAAAGTAGTTTTCCCGGCTCCGCTGGGGCCTACCAGAAAAACGAAATCACCTTTGCCGATCTCTATACTTACGTCATCAAGGCCTATATTGGAATTATATCTTTTCGTCACATGATCAAAAGTAATCATTAATAGATGACCTCCCCCGGATCTTCATAAAAAAACACTATATATTGTATCATGGAAAAAGTCACATTACAACCCGGAGACTGATATGCTCTCCGCGGCAACATGTTCACGTTAGCACGACTAGGTGATGAGAATATGTTTTTGTGCTATTTCCTCCATAGGGCGTCTGATTTTTTCTTTTATTTCTTTCTGCTCGCACGGCAGACGGCAGTTGTACTCTGCGCTGTAAAAATATTCCGGGCGCATCAGAGGTATGACAACAGGATCTTTTATTCTCACATAATCTTTGAAATGTTTCCTGTTTACACCGCCGTTGTATTTATTGACGACCCAGATCAGTCCTCTGCCTTTGAGTTCTTCTTCCTTCAGCTTCTGATATATGCGGCGGCTCCCTATGAGTTTCGACGGCATCGGATCCACCACACATATAATGATATCCATTTCATCCAGTCTGCTGCGGCAGATATCGTCACCCATATCGCATATTACTATGTCTCCGTATATATTGTTGATGAGACGGGCTTCTTCCAGCGGCGAAAGGGCAAGTTTCTCCGCATTTTCCTCAGGCGTCATAAGCGCCCAGTTGATCCCGCCGTCCATGTTCCTGCATCCGCGTATATATCTCCGCTCCTTCACAAAGCTGTAAAAAGAAAGAAAGTCACCGGATAAAAAGCGTCTGTCCATCCCGAGACTGTCATATGTGAGGAAGCCTCTTCCGCTTCCCCGCCTGAGTTCCGCGAATGCTACAGCTTTCTTTTTCTGTCCGGCCAGAGTCTTCGCCAGGGAAGTAGAGATGAAAGTCGCGCCTGAGCCTCTGCCTATTGAAGTCACTCCTATCTTGATCTTTTCCGTGATCTGCAGGACATCTTCTTCTTCGAATTCTCTTTTGAAATTTCTTTTCAACGATCCTTACCTTTCATGTTACATATATTACCTTAAATTCTATATATTGTCAAGCGGTTCGCGTAAAAATGCCCGGCAGACCGCCGGGCATAACTTGATGCAGAGCTATTTTTCAATACATCTCTTTACCGCTTTTACGATATCGGACGATGTCATCCCGTATTTTGCCTTCAGCTCATCGGGCCTTCCGGACTCTCCGAAAGTGTCCCCCTGCCCTACCATGGCCATTCTTACAGGTTTTTTCACCGAAAGAAGTTCTGCGACCGCTCCGCCGAGACCGCCTATCACGGAATGTTCCTCTGCGGTTATGACAGCGCCCGTTTCTTCTGCCGCTTTCAGTATGATCTCTTCATCCAGAGGTTTTATGGTATGCAGATCTATTATCCTTATATCGATCCCCTGCTTTTTCAGTTCTTCAGCAGCAGTCAAAGCTTCATTTACCATGATTCCCGCTGCGATAACTGTGGCGTCTCCGCCATCTTTTATCTGGTTTCCCTTTCCAAGTTTTATGTCTACCATATCGTCATATATGAGCGGGACCGCCGCCCTGCCCAGCCGCACATAGCATGGGCCGTAAACAGCCACAGCCTGTTCCAGCAGTTTCATTGCCGATGTCCCGTCAGCCGGTACTATGACTTTCATGCCGGGGATAGTCCTCATAAGCGCTATATCCTCAAAACTCTGATGGCTCGCACCGTCTTCCCCGGTAGTGATGCCTGCATGGGAAGCGCATATCTTCACGTTTGCTCCGGTATATCCTATGGAATTCCGTATTATCTCGAACGCACGGCCGGCGGCGAACATCGCAAAAGTGCTGGCGCATACTATTTTTCCCGAATGTGCCAGTCCCGCAGCTGTGCCGTAAAGATTCTGTTCGGCTATGCCCATGTTGAAAAATCTGTCCGGATATGCTTTTCCGAACTCGGCTGTCTTCGTGGAACCGGAAAGATCCGCATCCATGACTACAAGATTTTTATATTCCGCGCCCAGCTTCACCAGTGCCTTTCCGTAAGCCTCCCGCGTCGCCATCTTCTCTGCTGCCATTTATAAAACACCTCCCAGTTCCTCAACGGCCTGTTTCGTCTGCTGGTCGTCAGGCGCTTTTCCGTGCCATTTGTTGGTATCCTCCATAAAGGAAACTCCTTTGCCCTTTATTGTCCTGGCAATTATGGCTGTCGGCCTGCCTTCCGTATTTCTCGCTTCTCTGAAAGCCTTATCGAGTTCTTCCATTGAGTGACCGTTTATACTTATTGTATGCCACCCGAATGCGCTGAATTTCTCGGCTATGGGAGCAACTGTCATTATTTCGTCGTTCCTGCCGTCGATCTGTATGCCGTTCCAGTCTACCGTAACTGTAAGATTGTCCAGTCTGTAATGTGCCGCAGACATCACGGCTTCCCATACTATGCCTTCCTGTATCTCCCCGTCACCTGTCAGAGCATATATCCTGCCCGGGTTCCTGTCCAGCCTGTTGGCCATAGCCATTCCGACTGCGGCGGAAAGTCCCTGTCCCAGAGAGCCTGTAGACATCTCTACTCCGGGGACCTTGTGCATATCGGGATGTCCCTGAAATTTTCCGTTTATTTTCCGAAGAGTCATGACTTCCTCTTTCGGGAAATATCCTCTTTCCGCAAGAGCGGAATAAAGTGCCGGAGCCGCATGGCCTTTCGAAAGCACGAATTTATCTCTGTCCCATTTATCCGGATCTGCGGGATCTACGTTCATAACGCTGAAATAGAGAGTCGTAAGTATGTCTGCAGCTGAGAGAGAACCTCCCGGGTGTCCAGAACCGGCAGCATGGATAGCCTTTATTATGGTTATCCTTATCTGTGCCGCTGTTTTTTCCAGTTCCTGATAATTCATGTTTTCCTCCTTGAAATATCAATTTATGTATGAATATTGAATCGCTTTACCGATATTTTCATTTGCCCTTCAGCTCTTTGAAAGCATCTGCGACATGATCGCAGATATCCATGGCTGTCATTCCTGTTTGCCCAAGTTCGTCTGCTGCCGCATCTCCGGCCATCCCATGGATAAATACTCCGGCAGCTGCGCTTTCCCCGGGGTCGAGACCCTGGGCCGCCAGAGACGCTATTATCCCTGTAAGCACGTCTCCCGAGCCTCCGGTAGCCATGCCCGGGTTGCCTGTCCGGTTTATATATGTTTTTCCGTCCTGAAAAGCAATGACAGTTCCCGCGCCCTTCAGAACGGATGTCGTGCCGAAAGTCCCGGCCATTGTCTCGGCCGTCTCCTGCCTGCATTTGATTTTTTCCGTATTCAGAAGTCTCTTTGCCTCTCCGGGATGAGGAGTTATTATGATATCTGCCTCAGAATTCCTGAATTCGCCGTACAGGTCTTCCCGTGCTATAGTATTAAGGCCGTCCGCATCGATCACGAGGGTACCTTCATACTCCGTCAGCATTTTCCTTACCAGTCCGGCATTTTCCTTACCGGTCCCGAGTCCCGGACCCAGTGCGACAGCTTCATATCCGCTGAGATCTGTGCCGGTGCCCCTGTCGATGCATGTAGCCTCCGGCAGGCTGATCTGCATCACGGGAAACAGTTCCTTCGGCACATAGAAACGCACGATCCCCGCACCTGCCTTATATGCGGCTTTCCCGCATAAAACAGCGGCCCCCGCCATGCCGGCAGACCCCGCAGCTACAAGGACTTTCCCGAAGTCGCCCTTATGCGCTTCTTCGGGCCGCTCCTTAAGCATATGCCTGACATCGTCTGCTGTTATTTCCTTCATCGTATCCATAGCATCATCTCCCTCATATGCCGAGTATCAGTCCTGCCAGTACGAAATACGTAGTAACGGAGACCATATCCGTCAGAGATGCGATCATTGGGCTGGCCATCAGCGCCGGGTCTATACCTATCTTTTTAGCCAGCATCGGCAGCATGCTTCCTATGCATTTGGCAGCTATGACTATGATTATCATCGCAGCACATACCGTCAGGGCTATCCCCGCGCTCTGCTGCTCTACCCAGTATATCCTGACAAAGTTGAATGCACTGAGCGCAAGTCCTATTATAAAGCTTACCCGCAGTTCTTTCCACAGAACTTTGAAAACATCCTTAAGATCTATGTCTCCCAATGCCAGGGAACGTATTATCAGCGTAGCGGACTGAGAACCCGAGTTGCCGCCGGTACCCATAAGCATCGGCATGTATGCGACCAGAGCTATTACTGCTGCCAGCTGGTTTTCGAAATGTGTTATTATCCCTCCGGTTATGATATACGAAAGCATGAGGACCAGCAGCCACGGAAGCCTGTTCCTTATGTGCTTCCATACGCTCATATCCAGATATTCAGTCGAGGAATTGTCCACTACTCCGGCCATTCTTTCCATGTCCTCCGTAGTCTCTTCCTCTATTACGTCCAGGATGTCATCCATGGTGATTATTCCCACCAGACGGTCTTCGCTGTCCACTACAGGGATAGCCAGATATCCGTACTTTTTGAATACTTCGGAAACCTCCTCCTGGTCGTCATATACGTTTATGGATACGAAATCCTCATGCATGAGGTCGGCGATCCTGGCATCGTCTTCACTGATGACCAGTGTACGCAGCGATACTATGCCCTGAAGCTTGCGTCCTTTTTCCTTGACATAGCATGTATATATGGTCTCGCTGTCCATGCCTTCTTTTTTGATATAAGCCAGGGCATCCCTGACAGTCATGTTTCTTTCAAGGCTTATGTAATCCGGAGTCATAAGCGTGCCAGCGCAGTTATCCGGATAATTCAGGAATGTGTTTATCTGTTTCCGTTCGTTCTTAGGGGTCCTCTCAAGTATCTTGTCGACAACATTTGCCGGAAGCTCTTCAAGTACGTCGATCTTGTCGTCGAAATCCAGTTCATGTATTATATATGTTATCTCGCGGTCAGTTATGCCTTCGACTATCCTGACCTGATCATCCGAAGGAAGGCGCGAAAAAACCTCCACAGAAATATCCTTGGGCAGCATCCTGAAGACGATGATAGTCGTATCCAGCCCTATCTCTTCCATGATCTCCTCAAGTATTTCGCCTATATCGGCTTCATTATACCTGATTATCACGTCCCTGGTCTGTCTGTATTTCCTGTCTTTCAGAAGTCCGATTATTTCTTCAGTTTTTTCTTCAAAAGTCCTGTTCTCTTCCATGGGAATTCTTCCTTTCGGCATACGACTCATTATACATTAAAAATGCGCATTTTAGCAACCCGTAAGGGGTTTTTTCAGAAAATTAAAACTTCCTCTCATTATTGATAATTTAGGGCCAGGCGTATTGACGATTTTTGCGCGAAATGTTATATTTAATGATGTACGGATGTTACAAAAAAATAAAATTCCATAAATAAAAAAAAGGAGAAGAAAAATGGCAAAAATCGTTCAGCAATATATTGATATTGCGAAGAAAAGAAATGCTAACGAACCTGAGTTTCTTCAGACAGTAGAAGAAGTTCTGACAACTTTGGAACCGGTTCTGGAAGCACATCCTGAATTTGTTGAAGCTGGTATCGTCGAAAGACTTATCGAACCCGAAAGAGGTTTCGTGTTCAGAGTAGCCTGGATCGATGATAACGGCAAATGCCAGGTAAACAGAGGATTCAGATATGAATTCAACAGTGCTATCGGGCCTTACAAAGGCGGTCTGAGATTCCATCCTTCCGTATATCAGGGAATCATCAAATTCCTGGGATTCGAACAGATATTCAAGAACAGTCTGACTGGTCTTCCTATCGGCGGCGGCAAAGGCGGTGCTGATTTCGATCCTAAGGGAAAGAGCGACAACGAAGTAATGAGATTCTGCCAGAGTTTCATGACAGAACTGCATAAATACATCGGCGCAGACATCGACGTTCCTGCTGGTGACATCAATGTCGGCGGAAGAGAGATCGGATTCCTGTTCGGACAGTACAAGAGACTGACCGGCAAATTCGAAGGCGTCCTCACAGGCAAAGGCATTGGCTGGGGCGGCTCCCTTGCAAGAACTGAAGCTACAGGTTACGGCCTCGTTTACTTCACAAGAGAAATGCTCAAGGCTCACGGCATGAGCTTCAAAGATCAGAAAGTCGTTATTTCCGGTTCCGGAAACGTTGCTATCTATGCATGCCAGAAGGCTCAGTCATACGGCGCAAAAGTCATCGTAATGTCTGACTCCAACGGATACATTATCGACGAAGACGGCGTTGATCTGTCGATCATCCAGCAGCTGAAAGAAGTTGAGAGAAAGAGAATCAAGGAATATGTAAAGCAGAGACCAAATGCAAAATATGTCGATCGTCCCAATCCCTGGGAAGTTCCTTGCGACATAGCACTCCCCTGCTCGACACAGAACGACATCGACCTTGCTAAGGCAGAAGTACTTGTCAAGAACGGCTGCAAAGCTGTCGGCGAAGGCGCAAACATGCCCTGCACCAATGACGCTGAGAACTTCTTCCTCGGAAAGAATATTCCTGTTGGTCCTGCCAAGGCAGCCAATGCCGGCGGCGTAGCTGTTTCACAGCTCGAAATGGCTCAGAACAGCCAGAGAGAAGAATGGACATTCGAAACAGTAGACCAGAAACTCGACAACATCATGACCAACATTTTCAAGAATGTTGAATCAGCAGCAAAAGAATACGGTATGCCCGGCAACTATCCTGCAGGTGCAAACATTGCCGGATTCATGAAGGTAGCAAAGGCTATGATGGCTCAGGGCGTTGTATAAAAAACGACTGTAAATCATATATAAATGCTGAAAGGAAGGACTTATACAAGTCCTTCCTTTTTTATCACGCGCGGCTGTCTTTTATGACTTTTCCCTCGAAAACAACAATATCGCAGCTTATCCTGTACATCTCCTCCTCCGGAACCGTGAGACAGTTTCCGCTGAGTACGCACATATTCGCCAGTTTTCCCCTTTCTATCGAACCCATCCTGTCATCCATATGAAGCTGTTTCGCACTGTTCAGGGTATATCCTCTGAGCAGCGTTTCTCTGTCCAGCTTCGCCGCAGCCTCAGGACGCACGCTTCCGGGATACCTGCCGGCATCGATCGGATAATTTATATCTCTCCGCGTGATACCCGTCTGCATGCCGTAAAAAGGATCTGAAGTATAAAGCTCCGAAAACGAAACTTCATCACTTGAAAACGCGACAAGAGCATCGCTCTCTATTATCTCGCCGAACCTGTACATGCTGCGCCATTTCTCTGCCGTCATGAATCGCATGGCTTCTTCTCCGAATATGCCTCCGAACCAAGCCGGAGTCGTATTGATCGTGATCCCCAGCTTTGCGGGCCGCATCATGTCATCCGGATGTATAAGCTCGCAATGTGCGAATACAGGCTGGCATACCCACTTCTCCCCTTTTATCTCAGCTTCCTTTTGCGCGGATTCAACCGCATCGCAGGCAGTACGGAACGCTCTGTCACCCACCATATGTATATGCAGGTCGACAGCCTCTCTGTTGCATAAGAGAAAACATCTTTTCAGTTCCTCCGCCTCCATTTTCATCTCGCCGAAGTTACTGCCACACGGGTCGTTTGCATGAGGTTCCAGAAGAGCGCTGTTTCCGCTCTCGTTGGTTCCGTCAAGAAATAATTTCATAGTATTTATATTTATATGTCTGCTGCTGTATTTCTTCTGCAGCCGTCTGAGTTTCTTTATCTTTTTTCCAAGTTCCGCATACCCTGAAAAGCCGACAGCACCTTCATAATACAGATTCAGTCTGCCCTGTTTTTCCAGCTTTCTCATAGCAGACAGCTGACTGCTCCCTTCTGTCAGTCCGTCACCGAGAGCCAGCACCCCATGTTCTTCGTTGAATCTGAAAAAAGGAGCCATCCTCTGCGGAGTCAGCCTTATCGGAGGTATCCAGAGCATTTTTACGAACATTTTCCGGAGATAAGGAAGAAAGGCAAATTCCTTTATCAGTCCTGTAGGAACGCCGTTTTCATCCCTCACGAATTCTTCTATCCCAGGTACCGGATCTTTCGTTTTTTCCGTTATTCCCATGAGTTTGAGCATTTTAGAATTCACCCACTGCATGTGGAATCCGTGGTCAAGGCACATGCACGGCCTGTCCGATACTGCGGAATCCAACAGTTCTTTGGCAGGGCCTTCTGCTCCGAACATAAAAGCAGGATAAAATTCGAAGAGCAGAAACGGCATCTCACTTCTGGGATGGTTATGTGCATAATCTCTTATGAACCCGAGGAGCTCGTCAGGGTCTTCGGTCCACGGAAGCTTTATATGCCATGTGCTCTGAGATATCAGCGCAGGATGAGTATGACTGTCCGCGAAACCGGGCACTATCATCCTGCCGTTCATGTCACGTATCTCCGCGTCCTCACCGGCAGCCTTTTTCCATGACTGATCGTTTACGGCAAAAACTCCGGTTATTTTTTCACCTTCGAACATAACTGTCCCGGCTCTTGGCATACGGCTGTCACAGGTATATATATCGGCATTCGTCATTATGATCCGCACCGCCCACATCTCCTTCGCTTACGTTTTCTTTTATATACAGGATTATATCATTATTTCATGCGAATTTTAGAATTTTCTGTTATAATCGTTGCTTTATTTCCCCCGGGTCGGTATAATCTTTTAAAACAGTTCCGGGAGTGAAAAATGTATATCGAGAATGTGGAATTTATTTATGACTGCCCGATATCATTCGAGGCATGGGAAACAGGAAGCTATCATCTCCATTGTCACAGAGACGTGATAGAAGTGCTTATGGTGCTTTCGGGCAAAGCCAGGGTAAAAGTCAGCTTCGAAGAATTTCAGCTTGACGAGGGAGATTATGTAGTGATACGCGAAAGCGATTCGCATGCGTTCTCTGCCATAGGGTCCTCATGCAGACTCGTTTCCCTTTATTTCCGGATGGAAGATTATAAAAAACAGATCCCGTATCTGGAATATATATATTTTGCCTGTGAATCTTTCGATCTGGCACGATATAGGAACGAGACCTCCCGCCTGAGGGAAATGATCTCCTCCGTGATATACAATCTCGCGAAAAATCAGCCGGTATGCCTGGAAGAAGCGAAAAAAGGCGCGGAGAACCTGCTCTGGGTACTTGTCAGCGACTACGACATGATCACATATTATAACCGCAACTGGGATGTGCCTTTTTCCAAAATAGAAAAATACTATCGCATAATGTCATATATCATGGAAAATTCCGACATGAAAAACCTTCAGGAATACATTTCTTCGCAGGAACATTACTCAAAATCATATATAATGCATCTTTTCAAAGAGGTAGGCGGCAGTAGCTTCAGGGATGTGCATGACTACACCCGCCTTTTCCGTTCGGAAAAGATGCTTCTGGATTCGGACATGCCTGTAAGCGATATCTCTGAAATGTGCGGGTTCTCGGACATCAAATATTATATCAAAAATTTCAAAAAATGGTTCCTTACCACCCCCGCGGAATACAGAAAAAAATATCTGCCTGAGGTGAATAAAAAATCCGTGTTCAAACACCTGGACAGCAGCCAGCTTCTCCCGCTTCTGGAAAATATGCTGAAAGGCGAAAGCAAGGATCCTCTTTATAAAGCAGCAATAACACCTCTGTCAGTGAAAATATTCGGCGGCGGCCATTCTCCTGCACTGATGGGCGAAGGCAACATTGCCTCGGATAAAATAAACGAAAATATGAAAGCCGGCTCCGGAAGCCACAGCATACTTTTCAGTATCGATGAAAAAATACTTTCAGTAAATAAGATGGGTCTTTTCATGCAGCTGAAATCGCTCAGCAACTCCGGATTTTCACCGGTTCTGGTCATCGACAAAAGAGAAATGTCCGCCAGCAGATGTAGAAAAGTCATAACAGAATGTCTGAAATACTTTTCCGGATCCCAGGCGGACATACCGGAAATCTTTATATTATATAATGATTTCGGCGAATATGACCATATAAACGAGCTTGTCTCGATCGTTGAAAATGAATACTCTCATGCAAAACTCAGACCCTTTATGATACCATGATCATCACACCATATAGGCATCATAGCATATAGTGCTCCAGTCCTTTATCCCGGCTACGGCAAAACAACATTTGCCATTCAGCCACCGGTATTCACTGCTTCCTGTATCAAAACTCAGTGAGAATCTGTAATAGTAATCTGCCGGATCCACCTGTTCTCCTTTCATAAGAAGCTCTTCCTGATCATGACCGATCAGAAGCGTCCCCCGGGAATCCATGAATATATGCCCGCCGTCAAGGGTCTTAAGCAGCAGTTTTATTTCTATCTCATTTTTCTCCGGAGGGACAGACCATGTGAAGCCCGTCCCGGCAGGTTCTACTGTCCCGTTCAGGATCTCTCCCCTGAAAAAGCCTCCGGATACAGGTGATACGAGAAGCTCTCCCCTGTCTGTGTCTTTCACTAGGATATCTTCCTTCTGTGTGACTTCCATATAAAATAAGTGCTTTGCTTCTGCTCTGGGCAGCTCCATATTTTTTTTATCCAATGTATTTTTCTCTGCCTCCCGGTAATCATAGCTGTCCTCTCAGGACCTCTCCGTCAAACATGACTGCGTCTATGCTGATATCTTTTATCTTGTCCGCAGGTACTTTGAAAAAATCATCAGAGATCACGATCATATTGGCAAGTTTTCCCGGCTCTATGGAGCCCATCCTGCTTTCCCAGCGAAGCTGCTTCGCGCCGCTTATGGTATATCCCCTGATAAGCGTTTCCCTGCTTATTTTCGCGGATTCCTCAGGCCTTACGCTTCCGGGATATTTTTTTTGATCCAGCGGAAATTCGGGATCCACCCGTGTGTTTGCGACCTGCATGCTGAAAAAAGGATTAGCTCTGTGAAGTTCGTAGTCGGTGACTACGTCGCTGGAAAAAGTGACCAGAGCGCCGCTGTCTATTATCGGATTGAACTGATACATCTTTCGCCATTTTTCTTCACCGATGAATTCCTTTGCTTCCTCTCCGAAATATCCGCCGGACCAGTGGCAGCTCCAGTTGACCGTTATGCCCAGTTCTGCCGGTCTTGCCATATCTGCCGGATCTATGAGTTCGCAATGAAGGAATACAGGCTGGCATACCCATTTTTCATTTTTTTCCTCTGCTTCGGCGCGTGCTGCTTCCACTGCATCGCATCCGACTCTGAAAGCCCGGTCCCCTACCATATGTATCTGGATATCAAGAGCTTCTCTGTTGCAGAGGATAAGACAGTTTTTAAGTTCCTCTGTTTCCATCTTTATCTGTCCCGTGTCTTTTCCGTCCGGATCGTTAAGATGCGGGCTGAGGACTGCACTGTTGCCGCTTTCGTTCGTACCGTCGAGAAAAAGTTTCATAGTGTTGAATTTTATATGCTTTGTACTGTATTTATCCGAAAATCTCCTGATATCCGCTATTTTTTCCGGCAGGTCCGCATAGCTCCAGAATCTGACTATCCCGTCGTAATAAGTGTTCAGCCTGCCTGCTTCATCAAGTTCATACATGGATGCTGCCTGCTCTTCGCCTTCAAGTATTCCGTCCGACATAGCAGTGATGCCGTTATCGTTGAGGAAAAGGAAAAACGGCTGCATTATTTCGGGCGTCATGGTCATCGGCGGTTCCCATCCTATATTTTCGTAGAGCCTGTCCTGAAATCTCAGCCATACCAGTTCTTTAGCCCAGCCTGTAGGATTGCCGTCTTCGTCTCTTACAAATTCCTCCAGTCCCGGGACAGGATCCGGTGTATTTTTGTCCACTCCCATCATTTCCAGCATTTTGCTGTTCATCCAGTGCAGATGTTCTCCGAAATCCTGACAGAAACACGGCCGGTCAGACACGGCAGTATCCAGCAGTTCTTTGCTCGGGCCTTTGCTTCCGAACATGCTCGTGGGGTAATATTCGAAATACAGGAACGGGATATCTTCCTTAGGATGCTCCTCCGCATATTTCCTGACGAAATCCAGAAGCACTTCCGGGTCTTCAGTCCATGGCAGCCTTATATGCCAAGTGCTCTGAGAACACATGCCCGGATGAGTATGGCTGTCGATTATGCCCGGAAATATCATTTTACCGTTCATATCATATATATCAGCATCTTTGCCTGCGAATTTTTCCCAGCTTTCAGGCATATCTCTTCCTGCATAGATCACGGTGTCATCTTCCGTTACCACAGTCTCAGCCCAGGGATTTTGTGCATCGCAAGTATATATCCTGGCGTTTCTTAAAACTTTTTTCATTTTTATGCCTCCGTAAAGCTGTTAATCCAGCGTCATTTCCGGCGGGAGTTCTCTGAAGAATCTCGTCTTTATGGCAAGATATACTATGCCGATGGCAAGCCATATGCAGCCCAGTATCTTTGCCGGCGTTTCTATATACCAGAATACAAATACAAGAGTAGTCATTCCGATACCTGGCATTATCAGATATTTGAATGTCCTGATGCCGCCCCTCTGTTTTGTTTTAACGAAATAATGACCTACTACAGACATGTTTACCATGAAAAAACCTATTACAGCACCGAAGGATACCAGCGAAGCTGCCCCGAAAAGGTTGTCCTGATAAAATATGGCTGTCAGGGCTATCAATGTGGTAAGTATTATATTGTTTGCCGGTGTCTGGAATCTTTTTGAAAGCTTCCCGAAAAATTTTTTAGGCAGTATGTTGTCTCTGCCCATGCCGTAGAGTATCCTGGAGACAGCACCCATGCCAGCCATCGCGCATATAAAGCTTGCACAGTTGTCGACTATGAAAAAAACATTTCCCATCCATGATGCGCCCATCTGCGGGAACAGTTCAAATATCCCCGCATCCGGGTTCTTAACTTCCAGATAGGCCTGCGGCCACGCTATCTGGCAGAAATACGCGGTCACCATGAAAAGGATCCCGGCACCCAGTGCTACGCCCATGATCGCCTTGCCCATGACCTTTTCCGGATTTTTCGTTTCTTCCGCCATTGTAGTTACAGCATCGAATCCTACAAATGACACACACAGGATAGCAGATGCAGCAAGAGTATTTTTGGCCACGAATGTGTCCGGATTGAAAACAGCGGTAGCATCAAGCAGCGTACCTGCTCCGCCTCCTCCGCTCACATATTTTGCCACCAGTATTATGAGCAGCAGGGTGAAACCTATCTGTGCGGATATTATCACCGTATCGATCATGCTGGCGGTTTTCATCCCGATGATATTGATCACCATTCCGATCGCCGCTACTATTATTACTATGAGCCATACAGGAAGTACCGGGAAAAACTCATTGATATATATCCCCAGTAGCAGATAACACACCATCGGCAGCAGCAGATAGTCAAGCAGCATGACCCATCCTGAAAGGAAACCTATATGCGGCTGCACGGATCTGTTCACATACGTATATGCCGATCCGGCAGAAGGATACACTTTCACCATCTGAGTATAGCTGTACGCTGTGAAAAACATCACTACGGTAGTTATAGCCAGTGAAAGCGTATACATTCCTCCTGTGCTTTGTGTAAAAATGCCATAATAATTGAAGACCACCGTAGGCGCCAGATATGCAAGGCCGAACATTATCAGCAGCGGCAGAGAAAGCGTACGTTTCAGTGTAGTTTCCTGTCCCTGATTCAAATCAGTCATAATCAAACCTCCTTAAAATTAAAATAATATTACGATGTTATATTATCGCAATATTATAAAAATTTGTATGCCATTCATGTCCGGATCCTATGACGATCACGCTTTTTTGTGTCCGGACTGTCTTTTTATCCTTTTCTATATCTGATTTTCCTTCTGAAGCACCAGAACCGCTGCTACAACTACCGCGATCCCTGCTATCTGTATCCGTTCCAGTGTCTCGCCAAGAAACAGGAATGCTATGATCAGAGTGATCGGAAGCTCCGACACCGCCACCACTCCGGCCTTTTCGGATCCTATCACAGCGATCCCCCTGAAGAGGAAAAATACCGGCAGAAGACATGTTATGACCGATGCCGCCACGATAAACAATATCATTTCCGGAGTAAAATCTGCAATATAGAAGAACGCTCTGTATCTGACTGCAACTATTATCAGTGCTGCCACGCCCTGTGTATAAAAAACTGAGGTAAAAGTACTCAGTCTGGAAAGCTTAAGATCGAAAAAGACATTATATGCCGCATAGGAAACGCTTGAAGCCACGCCGAAAAGCACACCTGTCAAAGATATCTCCGAAGATGATATCCCGAAAACGTTCAGTACCAGCATGCTGCCCAGCAATGCTGCGATCACCGCCATCCTGTTCCATATGCCTATTTTCCTTATGCCGGTCAACATAAAAAAAAGACAGATGAATACCGGATTGGTGAAAAGAAGCATCGATGCTATGCCGGCATTCACTGTTTCCAGCGAAAGATAGACACAGGAAGTGGTCACGACAGACAACACGCCCATAAGCAGAAGACCCTTCAGATTGCCGCGCGCCTCGGTGACTATCTCCTTCCTTTTTCCCAGCAGGGATAACATCACCATGACGAATGCTGCGACGCAGTATTGATAACAGGTGACATCGAGTCCTCCCAGACCCCAGCGTATCATCACCTTCCCGAAAATAGTCTGGCATGAAAAAAACAAAGCTGCCATTATCACCAGAAAATATCCCCGGCCTGTATTTTTTTCACGGTCTCTGATATTGTCATGCATCCTTTATTTCCACAGTCTTTCCCTCCGAGAAAAGATAAAGATATGCTTCTTTCACTTTCATCCGGCATCCTGATTCCAGCGCACATCTGTATATCCCGATCTGTTCTCTGTATTTTTCCTCTATGCCGATACTGTTTCTGTCTGTTTTGTAGTCCAGAAGCACGATCCCGCCTTCTTCCTCGAACCAGCAGTCTATTATTCCCTGTACCATTGCTTCCGTACCCCGGACATCATGCAGGATGTTGAAAGGCGTCTCTCTGAAAAGTCTTCCCGAAACTGCCGCTTTCTCTGCCCGGCGTCCGATATCGCTTTGCGCAAATGACCTGATCGCTCCGATATCCGCTGTGCCGGCTTCTTCCGGTGTGAGTATTTCGTTTTTTACCATATCCCGGATAAAATTCCCGCTGTATATACTGTCGTTCATCCTGGTAAAATCCAGATGTTCCATTATAAGATGCATTATCGTTCCCTTTTCTGCACTGCTGAATCGTCTTTTCCCGCCTCCGTCTATGAAAGCCGGAACATCGAGTGCAGGCATCTCTGTTTCCTGCGCTGCCGTCTGTCCGCCGTTGAGTTCGCTGGCAGAATACTTTGATTTGCTTCTCAGTGCTCCCGGATCTCCGTACTGCCATGAAAGACGGCGGTCTATTTCACTGTACAGGGGATCGTTCTCCGGGTGCCAGGAAGCTGCATCTTCGGCAAAAAGAGCATCCAGTCTGCCGGCAGCATATGCTGTTTCCGCAGCATGTTCCCCAAGACTTTTCCTGTCGTGCACAGTCACCTTTATATCGCTGTCTGATATGAACGGATATATCATGCCGAGATAGCTGCTTTCTTTTTTCATTCCGTTCTCATATTTCTCCTCGTTCTTATGCCATGAAGGATCGCTTCCGAGAAGCACCAGCCTGTCCACAGCTCTTGTCATTGCTACATAGAGGATACGGACTTCTTCTTCCGTTTCTTCTGTCCTTTTTCTGTCAGCAATGGCATTTCCTGTTATGGTGTTCCTGAACCAGTGTCCTTCGTGATCTACCCTGGGAATGCCTATCCCCAGATCCTTATGCATGGCGAAACGCTTTTTACGGCTGTCAAAATTGAATTGTCCGCCTATCGACGCCAATATGACCATCGGAAATTCAAGGCCCTTGCTCTTGTGCACAGTCATGATCCTGACAGTATCGTCGCCTTCGCCCATAATATCAGCCTGCCCCATATCAATCTTTTTTTCCTTAAGGACATCTATATACCTGAGCAGTCCGTATATCGTCCCTCCTCCGTTTTTTCTGAAAGCAGAAGCCTTGTCCACGAATATTCTCAGATTTGCCTGGCGCAGAGTTCCTCCGGGGAGTGCACCGTAATATGCGTATGTGCCGGTCTCATCCATTATTTTCCATGAAAATTCATCTACCGGCATATAAACAGATTCTTTTTTCCATTTGTCCAGCCTGTCGAGAAAATTTGAGATCTTTGCCCGGAGCCTGTCGTCTTCGCCGGCATCAGCATAAGAAACCAGAGCGTCCCGGTAAGAAGTATCTCTGAATGCCGTACGCACTCTTATAAGCTCGTCGGTGGAAAATCCGAATATATGCGATCTCAGCACTCCTATGAGAGGTATGTCCTGTCTGCTGTTGTCTATCACGCGAAGAAGGTCTGTAAACGAAATTATCTCAAGCGTGTCGAAATATCCGCTGTTGTCATCTATATATGTATCGATTCCAGCCGCCGCGAGAATCTCATAGAATATCTCCGCTTTGTTCCTGACGCCGCGCATCAGTATGACTATATCCTTCTTTTTCAGTTCTCTTTTTATTCCGCTCCGCGGATCATAAAAATCTTTTCCCAGCGAATCGCTTATTATCCCTGCTGCTGTCAGCGCTTCCAGCTCGGTCCTTTTCATATCCCCCAGTTCCTCTGTCGCATCGTCGCCGTCACCTGCATAAGAGGAAGCCCCGTCTGTTATATGGAGTTCCACCTCAGGCTCTCCTTCGCCGCTGTCCGGCAGTCCGGCATGAAGTGCCGCGCTGTCGTCATATTCCTCCATCAGTCCGGAAAAAATATGATTCACCGCCCTGATCACAGGCCGTCTGCTTCGGAAATTCATATTCAGATCTATCTTGATGCTGTTTTCGTTTTCAGGCATAGCGTATTCATGGTATTTCCCGCGGAATATCTCCGGCTCCGCAAGGCGGAATTTATATATGCTCTGCTTCACATCCCCGACCATGAAAACATTGTTCTCTCTTTTGACGGAATTTATTATCTCCTCCTGGAGATAATTGCTGTCCTGATATTCATCCACGAATATATAAAGAAATTTTTCACGGTATTCGCCGGATACCAGAGGATCTCTGAGTATATCGATTGCGTAGTGCTCTATATCGCTGAAATCGATCAGGTTCTTTTCTCTCTTTATGCCGGCGTACGCCCTGCGGAAAGCTTCTGTCATTTCAGCGAAAAATATTCCGCTTTCCCTTGTTGCACGCATATCCTGTGTATATTCCTCCAGCGTCATGGCAAAATATTTTTCCCTGAGATCTTTCCTGATCATATTTTTCCCGGTATCTCTGAAACCTCTGACGATCTCACTGACCGGCCCGAAATCCTCTTTTTCGTCCTTTGCCGCACGCATCTGCTGAGGTGCGAAGTTCAGCACGAGCTTCCTGAGTTTCTCATGATCCCGATCTGCGGCCGACACCTTCATTTCCGCAACCGCATCGATATCCATGCGGTTCCTGGCCGCAAGCTTTTCAAGGCCGCTGCATTCCAGTATTTTCTCCGCTTCACCGAAAGCCTCATATGCCGAATCGAGCTTCCAGTCTATGCATCTCCATATCTGCTCCATGGTATGCGACGAAAGGAATTCCTCAGAGGATACTCCCAGGGAGTCCACTGATCCTTTCAGCCATTCCATAGGATCCGGCATCGCCTGTATCCGGTCGTACATATCTATCAGAGTCTCTTTAAGGGCTGTTTCGTCTCTGGTGCCTCCGTATAATCTGAGAAAATCGATGAACCTGCTGCTGCTTTCATTAAAAAAATCAGAAAACACCTGATCTGCAGCTTCAGCCTTCATCATGGTGCTCTGTGCATCGTCGCATATGCCGAATCCCGGGTCTATATCCGCAAGGTAAAAATAACGCCGTATGACCTCAAGGGCAAAAGAATGGAAAGTGCTTATATCAGCCGTTTTCACTGATTCCAGCTGTTTTTTAAGGTCTCCTGCCATTTCCGGATGTCCGGCTGCCGCATCACTGAGAGCAGAATATATCTTATCCTTCATTTCCGAAGCTGCCGCATTTGTAAATGTAACTATGAGCATGCGACTGACAGGCACCGGCTCCCCGCATACTCTGCCCTGGCTGTCGACACCGGTAGCCAGCTGCCTTATGCGTTCCACCAGCACTGCGGTCTTGCCGGACCCGGCTGCCGCGGAAACCAATATATTGCACCCTCTGGCTTCTATCGTATTCCTTTGTTCATCTGTCCATTTCATGATGTTATTATATCATGGATACTCAGCCTGTGGTATAATGAAAAAAGAGTTATCATTCGCAGGAGCACAAAAAGAGGAAACAATGAAAAGATTCAAAAGACCGACGATGCTGCTCATAATGGACGGCTTCGGCATCAGCAGCGACGGGAACAGGGACAAAACGACCAATGCCATCGCAGCAGCCAGCACGCCAAATCTTGACAGCATATTCGAACGATATCCGTATGTGAAAATAAACGCCAGCGGTCTGGATGTGGGCCTGCCTGAAGGCCAGATGGGCAATTCTGAAGTAGGACACATGAACATAGGAGCCGGCAGGGTCGTTTATCAGGATCTCACCATGATAACAAAGGAAATACAGGAAAAAAGGTTTCAGAAAAACGCGGCACTCGGCCAGGCTATGGATCACGCCCTGAAAAACGGCGCCGCTCTGCACCTTCTGGGTCTTGTCTCCGACGGCGGCGTGCACAGCCATATCTCTCATCTGACTGCGCTCATCGACATGGCTGCAGCCAGAGGACTCGAAAAGGTATGTATACACTGTTTTCTCGACGGCAGAGACGTACCGCCCAGATGCGCGGAAAAATATATAAAACAGCTGGAAGACCATATGCGCAAAGCCGGCGTCGGACGCATCGCCACGATAGGCGGCAGATATTACGGCATGGATCGCGACAAACGCTGGGACCGTGTTCAGAAAGCCTATGATGCCATGACTGTTTCCGAAGGTCCGCATGCGTCTTCAGCTCGGAAAGCGCTGAAGGATGCTTACAGCCGCGGCGAAGACGATGAATTCGTGCTTCCCTCTGTAACAGGATCCGACGTGACTGTGAACAGCGGCGATTCCGTTATAATGTTCAATTTCCGTCCCGACCGTGCCAGAGAGATAACACGCTGCTTCACAGATCCGGACTTCAGCGGATTTACACGCAAAAAGCTTCCGGAAAACCTGTGCTATGTATGCATGACACAGTATGACGCCGAAATGCCCGGAGTACTTGTAGCATATCCTCCTGAGGAGATCAGGAATACTTTCGGGGAATACATATCGGATCTCGGCCTCAATCAGCTCAGGATCGCAGAGACAGAAAAATATGCTCATGTGACCTTCTTTTTCAACGGAGGCAAAGAAGAACCTTACAGAAACGAGAAACGCGCACTGATACCGTCGCCTAAAGTAGCCACTTACGACCTTCAGCCTGAAATGAGCGCATACCTTGTCAGGGACGAAGTTATAAAACATATAAAAAATGATGAATTCGATGTGATCATACTTAATTTTGCCAACGCTGACATGGTCGGCCATACAGGTGTCATGGCCGCGGCAGTGAAAGCCATCGAGACTCTGGATATCTGCGTAAGTCAGATCAAAGACGCCGTGCTTGCCGCAGGCGGTCAGATACTCCTTACCGCAGATCACGGCAACGCAGAATGCATGCTTGATGAAAAAGGCGCAAAAGTCACCGCTCATTCTCTGAACCCTGTGCCTCTTGTATATATATCCGATGAACGCAGAGAACTGAAAGAAGGCGGACGGCTGGCAGATCTGGCCCCTACCATGCTCGATATAATGGGACTTCCGATACCGGAAGAAATGACCGGAAAAAGTCTCATAAAAAAATAAGAGTCCGGTCATGCGCATTTCATGCACCGGGCTTGAGACCGATGCCCTTTGACGGCAGATTTGCTATGAATACGGCGGCAACTACAAAAATGCCGCCTGTTATCATATTTCTGGTAAGCACGTCGCCTATTATGAAATAACCGAAAATGCATGCCAGCACAGGTTCGAAAGTGTTTATTATAGCCGCATTTCCCGGCCCTATCATCCTGACGCCTATGCAGTAAAGCAGTATGGCCGTGAAAGCGCATATCACTGCCAGCAGGAACATATATATGATCTGCACCTTTCCTGCAGCGAACATGGGCTCGCCGCTCAAAGCACATCTTATGCAGTTGAATACAGCCGACGAAAGCAGTACATAACCTGCCACGGCTATGGAATTTTCCTTCTTCATCCTTTTGGATGCAAGTCCCATTATGTATCCCACATAACATACCGCCGTAAGAAAAGCAAAAAAGATTCCTGTAATATTGCCCTTTATATCAGGCGTCCATACTATGAGCGCCAGTCCGAGCAGGGAAAGTATCACCGCTGCTATCTTCATGATCCTTACAGGTTCCATTCCGGTGATCATCTCTATAGCTATGACCATGGCCGGAAAGGTGAAGGAAACTATGGTAGCCAGCGACCCTGAGATATAGTTGAATGATATATACAGAGTAGTCGCGACTCCGATATATGAAACTGATATGACCAACATCATTTTTGCCGCTCCCGCATCCATCCTGAACGGGATCTTCTTTATGAAAATGTATGCCCACATCAGTACCGCTGCATAAAAGAACTTGTTGAAAAGGAGCGTTTCGGTAGCTACTCCCGCATCAAACGAAAGAAACGACAAAGAAGGTATCAGACCGTAACATACGGTAGTGCCTATGATGCACATGCTCCCGATTATTTTCGTCCTGCTGTTCACTTTCCACCTCTCATTCCGTGAGCGCAATATTTTATCAGGCATAACGCCTTATTACTGCTTCTGCGAGCTTTATCCCGTCGACAGCAGCAGATACTATGCCTCCGGCATAGCCTGCCCCTTCTCCTCCCGGATAAAGACCTTCGATGCAGCTCATCATATTTTCATCTCTCAGGAATCTTACCGGCGAAGAGCTTCTGGTCTCCACTGCAGTAAGAATGGTTTCAGGATCGTCGAATCCTTTTATTTTTCTGCCGAATACAGGCATTGCCTCTCTTATTGCTTCCGCCGCGAATTCCGGCAGGCACCGGCGTACCGTATCGTTTTTCGCTGACATGAAATTTTTCAGACAGCTTCTGGGCGGTCTGCTGCAGTCTCCCGTCTCCATGAATGCAAGTCTTTCATATTTTTCCTGGAAATACATCCCGGCCAGCGGATCGTCGGAGCCGAAATCAGAAACTCTTACATCAGCAAGGATACCGCTGTTGGCATATCTGCCGTCACGTCTGCTGCAGCTCATCCCGTTCACAACTGTCATTCCTTCAGATGATGCGGCAGGTATCACCTGTCCGCCCGGGCACATGCAGAAGGTATAAACTCCTCTGCCCCTGCACCGGCAGGACATTTTATATTCCGCAGGACCCAGCAGTTCCGCCATTGAAGGGTCGCCGTACTGCGCCGCATTTATCTTTTCCTGAAGATGTTCCGCTCTTATGCCTATGGAAAACGGCTTCTGTTCAGCTTCAACGCCTCTCGCAATGAGAAGCCTGAAAGTATCTCTGGCGCTGTGTCCTACTGCAAATATCACATCATCAGTCTCTATGGTATCTGTGCCGTTTACTTCGACGGCACAGATACGCGGTCTTTCCCCGCCGTCCGTACCTGTGTCTGTCATCACCATATCCGTAAGTCTGCTCCCGAAGCGGATATCCCCTCCTGCGGCAATGATCTTCTTCCGCAGGTTCACAACGACTTCCTTAAGGACATCTGTGCCTATATGCGGTTTATGTTTATAAAGTATTTCCCCGCCGGCTCCCGCAGAACAGAATTCCTCAAGGACTTTGCCTGTCCTTCTGTCTTTTGTTCCGGTGGTCAGTTTGCCGTCGGAAAAAGTGCCGGCCCCGCCCTCGCCGAACTGCACATTGGATTCTTCATCAAGTACGCCTTTTTTCCAGAAATTCTCGACATCGCGGCTTCGCTGTTCCATACTGCGGCCCCGTTCGAGGACGAGAGGCCTGTACCCTGTCTGTGCAAGTATAAGCGCGGCGAATATGCCGCATGGCCCGAATCCGGCTATTACCGGCCTTTTTTCGGGGAAGAATCCCCTCGGATCCGGATATTTATATGATGTGTCCGGAGTTTTCTGGAGCGGCAGATCCTCGTCACAGCAGAAATCTACGGTACAGACAAGCCTGAGATCGTTTTTTCTCCTGGCATCCACAGATTCTCTGGCTATCTTCCATTCCCGTATTTTAAGATCCTTCCTTTTAAGCTTTTCAGCGATATGATAAGGTATCCTCTCTTTGTTTTCACCCGGTCTCAGGTATATTTCATGTATCCTGTACAATTTCTGCTCCTGACATCGCCCGCCCGGCCCGGATCCCGGTCTCCCAGGCGTGATTTAGATTGAACCCTCCGCATGGTCCGTCATAATCCAGTACTTCTCCTGCGAAATAAAGGTTTCTGATCAGCTTCGATTCCATGGTCTCCTGATCGACTTCTTCTGCCGCAACTCCTCCGGCAGTACACTGCGCTTTTTTCCATCCTTTTGCTCCTGTCACCGCCGTTTCCCAGTTTTTGAGCAGTTCCGTAAGTTTACGTATCTGTCTGTCGCTGATGTCAGCGATATCATCATCCGGCCGTATCCCTGCCTTCTTTATGATATCGGCCGCAATAAGAGGATTCACAAAAGAAAGCAGCATGTCTCCCGCTGAGAATCCCTGAAGACTGCGTCTTTCCATAAGGTTTTCCATTATTTCCTCAGAGGCGGAAGACGGCATGAAATCCAGAGAAACATGGTAGTCCCGGAAATCCAGGACACCGCCGCCGTCATAAAGATCCACGAAACGGCTCAGATCGAATATACATATGCCCGAAAGGCCGTCTTCCGTAAACTGTACTTCACCCTTTTCCTGCGATACTATGCCGTCTTTCCTTGAAAGCGATGCCAGGACCGAGGCTCTGGCTCCTTTCAGAAAAGTGAAATCACCCTGGCATTCCAGCGCTGTAAGCGCGGGAAAAATTCTGGAGACGCTGTGTCCCATCTGTCTTGCGAAAGTATATCCGTCACCTGTCGTTCCGTACTGAGGGCCGGCCTTTCCTCCTGCAGCTATAAGAAGTCTGCCGGCTTCAAAAGTTCTGCCGCTGCTGCGGACATAAAATGTCCCGTCTCTGTATGAGATCTTTTCTGCCGTATGGTTTACCATAATATCTGCATGACAACAAAAAAGACTTTTTTCAAAAGCCTTTACTATGTCCGCTGCATGACCTGAAGCCGGATATATGCGTCCCTGTCTGTCAGAAACAGTTATTATTCCCATAGACGCAAAAAAATCAAGGATCTGCGGCATACTGTCACATGACTCATTGGACAGATTGCATCTTCCGTTTCCTGTAGCATATATTTTTTTACCCAGGGCATCTTTCTTTTCCAGGATGCAGATACTGACTTCCGGGCTGATGCGTGCGGCTGTGACTGCTGCCGCCAGTCCTGAAGCGCCTCCGCCTATTATGCATATATCGTACATACTTCTCCCCGCTTCCGGAATTCAATAGGATTATATCATAGATTTCCCTCAAACTCCATATTATCAACATTGATTTTCTTATTGCGGAATGGTATCATGTTTTACGTTTGGAGAAATGTAATGAAGACATTCAGAAAAATCATATCAAGACTTCTTATAATCCTGGTCATACTTGCCCTTGTAGGCGGAGGCCTGGTTTTTTATGCTTTTTATATAGAACCTCACCGCTTTTCCACTGAAACCTACAATGTGAAAAGTCCGAAAATAAATGAAAAGATCACAGTGGCGGTATTCGCGGACACACATTTCGGTCATGATTACGATCTCAGGGATTTCAGCAAAGTCATCGAATCAATGGATTCCTCATCACCGGATGTGATCATTTTTCTGGGCGACCTCGTAGATGACTACAACAATTATTCCGGCAACATGTCCAAGATAGTGACCGCCCTGGCCACTCTGGACGCGCCGCTGGGGAAATATGCAGTCTTCGGCAACCACGATTACGGAGGCGGTGCGGAGAATCATTATGAAGACTGGATGAATGCCGCAGGTTTCACCGTGCTCAAAAACAGGACAGTCAGCCTGGGCAGCAACCTGACACTGACAGGCATAGATGATTATCTCATAGGATACGGCAATGCTCAGGCAGCATCAGGCCTTTCCTCAGATAAATACAATATAGTAATGTGCCATGAACCCGATGTGGCTGACAAGATATCCGGCGACAGCGTAGATATGATGGTTGCAGGCCATACTCACGGAGGACAGATAAATATCCCATTCTATACGAAAAATTTCCTGCCGTCCCTTGGCAGGAAATATATAAAAGGTGAATACACTCTCGACAATGATGCCAAAACGAAACTCTATGTAAACAACGGACTCGGCACCACAAAGATCTCAGCAAGATTCATGGCAGTCCCGAAGGTCACATATTTCATTCTCAGTCCTGAATGATATTCTCTTCACTTTTCTTCCTGTGCGGCATATGTATGCCCAGCTCCAGAGCGCTTACGCCCTGCAGCACGAAATATATCCCAAGCAGCATGACAGCTCCGAGTCCTGCAAGTACAGGGTTGACAAAGGCATATGCTCCTGCTGCCGTACATATTATCCCTGTCCCCATCGTCCAGTAATGGTTTTCTTTTTTTTCTTCCCGGTCTATATTCGTGGCAGTCACCACTCTCTGTATCCCTGAAGCCATGACCCACATGCCGAATACTGCCACTACCGCGATCTCCGCCACCAGCTGGTTGGAAAGCACGAATATCCCAAGCAGGAATGTCATGGCCGCATCCACCATTATCCATCCGTTGTTGTCATTCTTTTTGCCGCTTCTTCCGTAAATGTAGCCTGCACTCTGTATGATGCCGCATATAACCATAACTGTGCCAAGCACAAAAGCAACGGAAAGAAAAGACACTCCCGGGTTTGCGAAACAGAATACTCCTGTCAGTACCAGCAGTATCCCGCTTGTTATAGTCAATATCCTCATTTTGTATCCTCCTCAGGAGGTACTATGGTAAGTTCGGCCTGTTTCTCTATCTTTTTGCCGAACATGGAAAGCAGGTTCTCTTCGTTCTTCACCTGCCCTGCAGCACCCAGGACCACATGATCGATCTTGTTCTTTTTTACAAGATCCACAAGAGTATCAAGTATATTGTTGGACCTTACGACCGTAAGGTTCGCACCATATTCCAATGCTTTTTCATAAAGATAATCGAGAGCTTCGCCTTCACGTGAATTACCTAAAAACTTGAATGCCTTCGGTGCCACATGGATGATGAAAAGCTCTCCTTTGTCTCCTGCCATAAGTTCATGTCCGTACCTTATCAGCCGATCGCATGTCTTCTGCTGTGTAACACAGACCATAATATTTTTCATGGACATATGCCTCCTTGTCAATCAGGCTCGTAGTGATATTATACAATGAAATATACATTTTTACCACCACAAAAAAGGCAGGCCGGCTTCAGACCGGTCTGCCCTGCCGATAAAAGAGCCGCAAATATCCCGAAAGATTCTTGATTCTCTGTTTTTTATATTTATTTAATCAATGAAGAAGATATGTTATATAATATCATCATGGACAGAATTATTCTTCATTGCGACATGAACGGATTTTTCGCATCAGTGGAACTGATCGATCATCCCGAACTGAAAAACATGCCTATGGCAGTATGCGGCGATCCGGAAAGCCGCCACGGTATTATTCTGGCAAAAAACGAGAACGCAAAAAAATACGGAGTCACAACTGCCGAAACTATCTGGCATGCCAGGCAGAAATGTCCCGGACTGCAGTGTGTACCGCCTCATATGGAAAAATACAAAAAATACAGCAGGCTCATAAACGATATCTATGCACGCTATACAGATATGGTGGAGCCTTTCAGCATAGATGAATCCTGGCTGGACATATCTGCCAGCCTTAAGCTTTTCAGGCTTTCAGGGAAAGAGATCGCAGATGACATCAGAAAGACCGTAAGGGAAGAACTCGGCCTTACTCTTTCCGCCGGTGTCTCATTCAACAAGATCTTCGCGAAAATGGGCAGCGAATACAAAAAACCTGATGCCACTACTGTAATAAGCCGTGAAAACTACCGCAGCATACTTTGGCCTCTGCCTGCAGGCGATCTGTTCTTCGTAGGCAGTGTTTCTGCCGGGAAACTGAGCAATGCGGGAATAACGACCATCGGCGAACTCGCGCAGGCCGACAGAGATCACCTTGTCTGTCTTCTGGGAAAACAGGGAGGGATCATAAAGGATTATGCAAACGGTAACGATGACTCGCCGGTATGCCGTGCCTGCGAACGTGATAAAATCAAATCTGTCGGTAACGGAATCACTTTCAGAAGAGATATATCAGGAGAAAAAGAGATCATTACTGCAGTGAAAGGCCTGTCCGACAAAGTGGCCGGCAGGCTCCGCAAATACGAAATGAAAGCCCGCGGAGTGAAAATAGATATAAAGGATCCTTCTTTTAAAGTAATGACCAGACAGAAACAGCTGGATGCTCCCTCAAATATATCCGGCGAGATATCACAGGCAGCCATGCAGATGCTCCGCGCTTCATGGGACGTGGGAAAGCCCCTCCGTCTCCTTACTCTGACATGCATAAATTTATGTCCGGAGAATGAAGAAGAGCAGCTTTCCATATTCCGCAGCGACAGCAGCATACGCGAAAAAAATGAAAAAATAGAACGCACCATGGATGACATCCGCAGCAGATACGGCAGCAAAGCTATAAACTTCGGCCGTGTTGTCAATAACGACATAGGCTTCAGTCTCGACCGCCAGGATGAAGAAGAATAATGTGTTATTTCGAGAGTATATCTATCAGCTTGAGAAGCTCAAGATCCGCTTCACGTCTGGTGGCAACGGCCTTCTCCAGACTGCAGTCCATGATCTCGCTACCACATATTCCTATGGCCCTGCTTCCCGAATCTTCCAGCACGAGTTCCACGGCTCTCTTTCCCATAAGCGTAGCCAGCATCCTGTCTTTTGCTGAGGGAGAGCCTCCTCTCTGTATATATGCAAGCACGACCGTCTTGACTTCCTTGCCGGTCTTCTTCTGAAGTATGTCAGCCAGTTCCTGAGACGGTATATCCACGCCTTCTGCTTTTATTATGATATTGTGGGTCTTGTCCCTGTTCATGCCTTCGGATATCTTGTCGCAGATAGCCTCGGTATCTACAGGCAGTTCCGGAATCAGTATATATTCCGCGCCTCCAGTCACTCCAGAATAAAGCGCTATATCCCCGCAGTTCCTGCCCATAACTTCAACGATAGTAGTACGTTCATGGGCCGACGTGGTATCTCTTATGTTGCCTATGGCAGAAAGCACTGTATTTACTGCAGTATCGAAGCCTATCGTAAAATCCGTATATCCCATGTCGTTGTCGATAGTGCCGGGAAGTCCGATAACTGCGATCCCCAGTCTGCTCAGATCAACCGCACCTCTGAAGGTTCCGTCTCCGCCGATCGCTACCAGTGTATCTATCTCATGCCTGTTCAAAGTGGCAGCTGCCTCTTTCTGACCTTCAAGAGTCTCGAATCTCCGGCTCCTTGCTGTTTTCAGCATCGTGCCGCCCCTCTGGATGATATCGCCCACCGCAGCTACATCCAGCGGATATGATTCATCTTCTATTACTCCCTCATATCCTCTCTCAAAACCGATTATTTCCATCTCCTGTTCTATCCCGTATCTGACTACGGAACGGATCGCAGCATTCATCCCGGGAGCATCCCCGCCGCTGGTTATTATTCCTATTCTTTTCTTCATTTTGCACCCCGCTTTCTCCATGCAGAATCATACCTGCATCTTTACGTTCTCAGGTCCAAGAAGTCTTTCCAGAGCTTCCTTCAGCCCTTCGCCGGCATCCACCCAGAGATCGCCTGTAGTTTTCAGATTTCTGCCTCCGGCTGTATATATGACTACAGGGGTATCTCCCCTGTGTTCCGACAGTATGCTTTTTATTTTCTCAAGGCCGTCTTTTTCATCCATTATTTCCGGCAGCTTGATTTTCACAGTTTTGGACAGCTTTGATCTCTTTCCGGGATCTCTAAGATCTTCTATTCTGTCAGCAAGGATCTTAGGAGCCTCATCTTCCTTGAAATTCACAGTACCGCTGACCTTTATTATATTGTCTTCCTTTACCAGTGCCCCGTACTTTTCATACACATTGGGGAATACTATCGCTTCCACGCTACCCACAAGATCCTCTATCTGAACGAAGGCCATCATCCTGCTGTTTTTGGTTATGAGCGTCCTCTTCCCTGTGATTATTCCGGCCACGACTGCCCTGCTGCCGTCTTTTATCTCTGTTTCCGCGCCCTCATCCTGATGATCCTGAAGATGGGCAAGTGTCTCCGAACTGACAGTGACTGAAGATTTTATGACATCAGCATATTCCTTAAGAGGATGGTCTGTTATATATATACCTGTCATTTCTTTTTCCATTGCGCTCATCACTTCTCTGGAAAAAGGTGCTACATCCGGAAGGTTGCCATGGCTTTTCGTCTGCATCTCTTCCGAATTCGTCTGAAACATCGAGACCTGTCCTTCTATATTTTTTCTCGACTCGTTCTGAGCGGATTCTATGATCCTTTCGTAGACTGCCAGATGCTGGGCCCTGTTAGGATTGAACGAATCCAGAGCGCCTGCCTTTATCAGACTTTCCACTGCTTTTTTGTTCAGCTGATGCACGTCTATGTTATCAATGAACTGATATATATCCGAAGGCATTCCTTTTTCTTCCCTGGCCTTTATTATAGCTTCTATCATGCCCTCTCCCACATTTTTCACCCCGAGAAGTCCGAATCTTATCCTGCCTTCCGAGACCGTGAAAGCCGCTTCGCTCTCATTTACGTCCGGAGGAAGGACCGGTATATCCATTTCGCTGCAGTTCCTTATATATTTAGCTATCTGGCCCGCATCTCCCATCACGCTCGTCATAAGCGCAGCCATGAATTCAACAGGATAATAGGTTTTCAGGTAAGCTGTTTCATATCCTATCACAGCATATGCTGCAGCATGAGATTTGTTGAACGCGTATTCGGCGAAACTGACCATCTGATTGAATATCTCCTTGGCTGCAGATTCAGATATGCCGTTTTTTACACATCCCCTGATCTCCTCTCTGCCCTGGTCGTCCTTCTTGCCGTATATGAAATATTCTTTTTCCTGAAGCATGACCGCCATCTTTTTTTTGCTCATTGCCCGGCGTACAAGATCTGACCTGCCGTAAGTATATCCCGCGAGGTCGCGTACTATCTGCATTACCTGCTCCTGATAAACAAGGCAGCCATAGGTTACCGACAATATCGGCTCCAGATTTTTATCCAGATATTTTATTCCTGCGGGATTCTTTTTATTCTCTATATATGTCGGTATGGATGCCATAGGTCCCGGCCTGTAAAGAGATATGCCTGCAACTATATCCTCGAAGCAGTCCGGCCTGAGATTCTTCATGAAAGCCGTCATCCCGCTGCTTTCAAGCTGAAATATGCCCTGAGTGTTGCCGGAAGATATGAGGCTGAAGACCTTCGGATCGTCATAAGTCATTTTTTCAAAATCTATTATGGTTCCGTGATCTTTTTTGATCATATCCAGAGCGTCTCTGATGACCGTAAGGTTACGCAGTCCCAGAAAATCCATTTTAAGAAGTCCCAGTTCTTCTATCGTGGTCATCGGGAACTGTGTGGACACACCTTTTTCCGCAAGATACAAAGGCACATATTCGTCAAGGCTCTTTTTAGATATCACTACCCCTGCTGCATGAGTAGAAGCGTGTCTGGGCATGCCTTCCAGCGCTCTTGCCATATCCAGGACTTTTTTCGTCTGAATATCGTTCTCATATGCCTTTCTGAGCTCCGGATTCATTTCGAGAGCCCGGTCTATAGTCATTTTCAGTTCAAAGGGAATAGCCTTTGCTATGGCGTCTGTGTCCGTATAGCTGACATTCAGGACCCTGCCCACGTCTCTGACCGCAGCCTTTGCCTTCATGGTCCCGAATGTTATTATCTGGGCGACCTTATCCGTGCCGTATTTCCGTATGACATAATCGATGACTTCCTGCCTGCGTTCATAGCAGAAATCGATATCTATGTCCGGCATGCTGACTCTTTCCGGATTGAGGAAGCGTTCGAAAATAAGATTGTATTTTATCGGATCTATACTCGTTATCTTAAGCGTGTAGGCTACTATGCTGCCCGCAGCGGATCCTCTGCCCGGCCCTACCATTATATCGTTCTTCCTTGCGTAATTTATGAAATCCCAGACTATAAGAAAATATTCCACATATCCCATTTTCCGTATGATGCCGAGTTCGTATTCCAGTCGCTCACGATGGCCTTCCGCCTTTTCACCGTAACGTTCCTTCAATCCCTTCTCACAGAGCGACCTGAGGAATTCTTCATTCTCCATGCCGCCGGGTGCATGAAATTCCGGCAGATGCAGATTGCCGAATTCAAACTCGACGCTGCACTGCTCCGCGATCTTATGCGTATTGTCACATGCCTCGGGAAATGCTGAAAACAGCTTGCGCATCTCGTCTTCGGATTTGAGATAGAATTCACTGTTAGGGAAGCGCATCCTGTCTTCCTGATCCACTGTAGCCGCAGTCTGTATGCAAAGCAGGACATCATGAGCTTCTGCATCTTCTTTCATGACATAATGCACGTCATTGGTCGCTACGAACGGTATCCCAAGTTCTTCGTGGAGCTTTTTCATGCCGGGCAGTATATTCGCTTCCTCTTCCAGACCCTGATCCTGGAGTTCCAGGTAATAATTTCCGTTTCCGAATATCTCAAGATATTCTTCGGCTTCCTTTTTCGCTCCGGCATAATTTCTTTCCAGCAGTTTTTTCTGTACGTCGCCGGCCAGACAGGCTGACAGACATATCAGTCCTTTGCTGTATTTTTTAAGCACATCTTTGTCTATCCTCGGTTTATAATAAAAACCTTCCGTAAACCCCAATGAAACTATCTTCATGAGATTTCTGTATCCTTCGTTGTTTTTTGCCAGCAATACAAGATGACCCTGCTGCTTGTCCCGCTCAGGGTCCTTTCTGTGCATCTCTTCCGCTGCGGTATATACCTCACAGCCTATAACTGGTCTGATGCCCTTTTCTCTGCATTCCTTATAGAATTCTATGACCCCGAACATGACGCCATGATCTGTTATGGCAAGTGAATCCATACCTAATTCAGCCGCACGGGCTACCACCTGCTTTATCCTGGCAGCTCCGTCCAGAAGACTGTATTCTGTATGAAGATGAAGATGTGTGAATCCCATTCGATCCGTTCCTTACTTCCTGGTCATTTCGATCACGAGTTTTGTTTTTTCGCAGATATGATCATATGAGTCTCTCTTATGCGGCAGCAGACATCCGCTGCAGTCCTTTATGCCTTTCTCGTTATCATAACTGAATCTGCCTCCGCACCGGTCTCCCAGAGCATAAAGAGGACAGAAACAGAAAAGGCAGTTGAAATCATCTTTTTCATTAACCGCATGGCATGGAAAATATTCACATTCTCTGTTCTGGAAAAATCTGTAATTCCCTTGGTTTTCCAGGTTTTTTTCTTTCTCTATGCTCATTTTCTTTTCTTCCCGTGCCTGTTGTTGTGTCTGGACGTCTGAACACTGCCTCTGTTCTCATTTTTTACGCCCCTTCGTTTTTCTCCCATTACTCTTGCCAGAGTAACGGCCCAGTAAAATGCAGAAAGAGCCAGAAGCATGATGATCATATCGCTGCTGCTCCTGGCTATCCCCAGCAGATACGCTATGAACGTTCCGCCGAGTATGAATACCCAGAAGTATATCATTTTTGCAATAGCAGTTTTTCCCATAGGGTTCTCCCTTCATATAAACAATAACCGCAGCTTCGTCTTTCTTTGTCTTCTATATCATATATTCCTGCTGCGTCTTCTGTCCAGTTCCTTAAGAAATTTCTTCCGCAGCCTTATGTCTCCGGGAACTATCTCCACCAGCTCGTCACTGTTTATGAATTCCAGGGCTTCCTCAAGAGTAAATGTCCTGTGAGGAGAAAGCTTCAGGGATTCGTCGTTTCCGGCCGCTCTCATATTGCTCACTTTTTTCGCTTTGCAGGGATTCACTACCATGTCGTCACCTCTGCTGTTCATTCCTACTATCATGCCCTCATATACTTTTATTCCGGGAGGTATGAAAAGCTGTACCCGTTCGCCTATATTGAACAGGGCATATGCCGTGGTGGTCCCTGCTTCCTGTGCGATGGCAACGCCGTTGGTCCTCTGCGGTATCTCGCCCTTGAATCTTTCAAAGGAACTGAACCGCCTTACCATAGTCCCCTCGCCTCTGGTGTCATTTATGAATTCCATCCTGTAGCCGAGAAGTCCGCGGGTAGGCACGAAATATTCGATCTGCGAGAATCCGTTGGTGCTGGACATCTTCTTCATCATCCCTTTGCGGAGATTGAGCTTGGATATCACAGCGCCTGAATATTCATCAGGTACGGATATCATTACTTCTTCGACCGGCTCCTGTTTTTCGCCGTGAGGGCCCTTCTTCATTATTACCTCCGGCTTGCTGACCGCCAGTTCATATCCTTCTCTTCGCATGTTTTCTATAAGTATGGAAAGATGCAGTTCACCTCTGCCGGAAACTTTGAAGCTGTCTGTGGAATCAGTAGCTTCAACCATCAGTCCCACATTCACTTCCATCTCTTTTTCCAGACGTTCCTTGATATGTCTGCTGGTGACATATCTGCCGGCCTGTCCTGCGAAAGGCGAACTGTTCACCATGAAGAACATGGAAAGCGTAGGTTCTTCAATATGTATCATTTCCATAGGTTCCGGATGTTCCGTGTCGCATATGGTCTCGCCTATGGATATGTCCGATATTCCTGATACTACTACTATGTCACCTGCCTGCGCCTCAGGTACCGCAGTCCGCTTCAGACCTCTGTAAACGAATATCTGATTTATCTTTCTCTCTTCGATGACACCGTCTTTCTTTGCGACACTGACTGTCTGGGCTTCTTTGATAGTCCCTTTAGTTATCCTCCCTATGCCCAGGCGGCCGATATAGTCGTCATATCCCAGCGTGGATATCTGGAACTGCAGCGGCTCGTCCGAAAGGTCAGGATAAGGTTCGCAGTGCCTTATTATGGTATCGAACAGCGGGGTTATATCCAGGCCGTTTTCTCCGGCAGAATTCTTGTTTCGTTTCTGTCCGGCCTTTTCTATCTCTATTCCTTCCACATCCGACGGATCATAGACTACTATGCCCTGTCTTGCTATACCGTAAAGTATCGGAAAATCCAGCTGCCTGTCGCTTGCTTCCAGATCCATGAAAAGTTCGTATACTTCATCCACTACCTCCTTTATGCGTGCGTCCTTCTTGTCTATTTTGTTTATGAGAAGTATGGGGTTCAGGCCCTGCTCCAGAGATTTTTTCAGTACGAAACGAGTCTGCGGCATAGGTCCTTCGCTGGAATCCACCAGCAGTATGACCGTATCGACAGTCTTCATTATCCGTTCCACTTCAGAGGAAAAATCTGCATGTCCCGGAGTATCCACTATATTTATTTTCACGTCCTTATGCATCACGGAACAGTTTTTCGAGTATATGGTTATGCCTCTTTCACGTTCTATTGCGTCACTGTCCATTATGCAGTCTGCCACTTCTTCATTCTCGCGGAAAACTCCGCTCTGGCTCAGGAAAGCATCCACGAGAGTGGATTTTCCCGCATCCACATGTGCGATGACCGCTATATTGATTATTTTCTGTTTTTTCATCCTGTCGTTCTCTTCTTTCTTTTCTCGTATATTTTATCCGAAGTACCGGACTATTCTAACATAAAGCATAACAAATTGCTATAACACAGATCCCTGCTTCATATAAAAGCGGCACATCATGTACCGCTCTGCATACCGGGCACAGCCCGCCTTTAGTATCCTCTGTCTGCCTTCACCATGAGCCGCCGCCGCCGCCGCCCATGCCTCCGCCGGAAAAGCCGCCGCCGGAAAAGCTTCCTCCGGAATATTCTCCGCCGCCGGAAGATGAAGGTATCACTATGCTGTCGGCAAAAGCGCTTGTACAATGATTCATCGAAGACAGGAATACGAACGCAGTAAAGGGCTGCCCGCGGTAATCGCTGTAATACCACGACGGCGGTTCCACTGCTATGTTCTCGAATTTTTTGACCCACTTCTTTGAAAGTCCAAGCACATATGCATATGGCAGTATATCATAAAAATATCCGGGATCGCTTTCCGCCATTTTTTTTATTCTGTCTGTTTCCGCCACTCTTATGAATTCTCTGAAACCCAGTATCTTTCCCAGCATCTCAGCTCCATGACGTGTCCTCTTTCGCATGTATCTCGTGGCCCATAATCCCAGGCCTTCCGTTATGATCAGCAGAACAGGCGCCAGCATATTGGCAGTGTTCATATATATGAACAGGAACGTGATAACCATAGCTGCAGCCAGAAGAATGAAGCTCATGAGCATGGTAGCGGTTTTAGTGGTTTTTTTACGTATGTATTTCTTGTCGTATTCCGAACAGGATATCGCATAGGAGACCAGTGTAAGGCCAGTGATGACTGCCGGCAGTATCATATATCTGAAGCTTCCGGCAAACACACAAACCAGCAGCCCTGCAACAAGTATCGCTGCTGCCGCAACGCCATACGCCGCAGCCCTGGCAGCTATGCTGGAGAGCGCAAATATGCGGTTTTCCTTCTTTTTTATGAATTCATCCTGAAGCTGCTGTCTGGCAGCAGCAAAACTGGGATAGAATTCCTCTCCCAGTTCCGATATCCTTACCTTTCCGCTTTCTCCGCACAGGAAAAGCCCGTTGAAGAAAGTCTGCTCATAAGTCTTGCTGTCTTCGGGCAGATCCCTTGTCTTTCTGATTATGAAATCCCGCCCTTTTTCATCTGCTTCTTCTATCGTAAGATATCCCTTGTGAGCAAAATATATTATCAGCGACACAAGATCCTGCCTGTCACTGACTCCGTCTATGATATATCCCAGCTCTGCAGGGGTGATACCTTCCGGAGGCTCAAATTCAACAGTCTGCACATGTTTCGGATCCCTTCCGAATCTGAACCAGAACAGCACAAGCAGTATCAAAGCTGCCGCAGCGACACCGTACATTATCCAAAAAGTCCAGTCATAATTCAGTTCTCCCTGAAAATAATCTTCCGGGAGCACCAGCCTCATTGTTATGCCATACCCCTGAGGAAGTTTTCCCGGAGAATCAATATGGATAGTGTTGCCCTTTACAGAGTAATCCGCTTTTTTCTCGTTTTTTCCGTAAGATCCGCAATATACCTTAAGTTTGGAGGCATCGAACTGCTTTGGCATATTCACCGTTATATCAGCGGATTTTATCGAAGTCGCCCAGTCGAACGGTATAAGGTTGAGATACAGTGTATCCGAATTATCCGACTGATCCTCCGACATGCGGTAATCATATGAAATCACATACTTATGCTTCCCCGTAACAGTCTGATCCGGATCGCCTATCTGAACGACCACATTGTCTCCCTTTTTATAGGTCTGGTATGTATAGTCGGCTACCGCCATATCCTCTATCTTGTTCCGGTACTGAGTTTCCTCCGATTTGCCGTCGATCTTCTCCTCCATCGTTCCTCTGTAAGGTATATAACGGTATATACCATGTTTGGGCGATGTAAAATCTGCGTTTATTGTCTCCGTTATATAGGCCGATTTGTCGGCCTTAACATTGACCTGTACGTCATAGCTGTCAGTTTTCATTCCTGCATCGTCAGCAAGCGCAAAGGATGTACAGGACATGAATATAAGGATCATTACCGCCAGCAGCGATGAAATCTTTTTTAAAACAGATATCATATCAAAACTCCACTCTGACATTTTCCCTTTCTTCCTGTTCTGTGACCTCGAACATGGGTTTTCTTTCAAATCTGAACATATTGGCGATTATATTGCTCGGGAATACTTCGGTCTTTGTGTTGAATTCTTTCACTACCGCATTGTAGTATTTTCTTGAATTCGCTATGTCGTCTTCTATTTTTTTCAGCTGAGACTGAAGATCCAGAAAGTTCTGGTTCGCTTTCAGGTTAGGATAGTTCTCAGCTACGGCAAAAAGATTTTTAAGTGTCTGAGAGAGCATGTTCTCTCCGGCAGCTCTTTCCTCAGCTGTTCCGGCATCCTGCACAGCCGCCCTGGCTTTCGTCACATTCTGCAGAGTTTCTTTTTCGTGAGAAGCATAACCCTTGACAGTCTCTACCAGGTTCGGTATGAGATCGAATCGCTTTTTCATATAGACGTCCATGGTCGCAAAAGCCTCTTCGACGCTGTTCCTCAGTTTGATGAATCTGTTGTATGCGGATATGAACCATATAACTATCACGGCTATTACGATCAATATTATTATCAAAATTATCCTGCTGGTCATTGTTACCATACCTCCTGTATCAACTGCTGATCCCCCAGTCTACATTTTTTCCGAACTGTGAAAGAAAATCGTTGGTCTTCGAAAAATATTTTCCGCCCCAGAAGCCGTTCTGTGCCGACAGAGGACTCGGGTGCGCTCCCTCAAGGACCATATGTATGGGATTGGTTATCAGAGACTTCTTGGCCCTTGCGTTTCCTCCCCATAATATGAATACCATGGGCTCCTCTCTGGAATTCAGCACTTCTATGACTCTGTCGGTAAAGATCTCCCATCCTCTGCCCTTATGGGAGTTTGCCTGATGTGCTCTTACGGTAAGCACCGTATTGAGAAGAAGCACTCCGTTTGCTGCCCAGGTCTCCAGGCATCCGTGATCCGGCTGCTTTATCCCTGTATCGCTTTCCAGTTCCTTAAAAATATTCATCAGGGACGGAGGCGGCTGTACCCCTCTTTTGACAGAGAAACAAAGGCCGTGAGCCTGCCCCGGTTCATGATAAGGATCCTGGCCCAGTATCACAGCTTTCACTTCGCTGTAAGGTGTGAATTTCAAAGCATTGAACATATCGTACATGTCAGGATATATGACTCTGCTCCCGTATTCGCTTTTGAGAAATTCCCTGAGTTCCAGATAGTATTTTTTTTCAAATTCGCCTTTGAGGACTTCGTCCCAGTCGTTTCCTAATCTGACCATGGGATCATTATATAATATAATTCCCAAAAAAGAAAGAAGAGGTCTGCAGATATGCTCAAAGAATATCTCCTCTTCTTTTCATACGGAAAGTGCAGATCAGATTTTTTACAAAGAAGGCAATCTCTGTCCTGCATAGCAGGCATATGGCATAAGTGAAATGAAAGCCAGCCTTTTCCGGCCGTGTCAAGCACCTTCATAAAACATAAAACAATATATTTTCACACTTTTGCATGAACCGCACCTTTAACCTTAGATAAAAAATAAACCTTGGAGTAACTCCAGAGTCAAGATATTTATTTGCTGTTTTTCGATCACTTTTCGACAGGTGCATATATCCTGTAATATTCAAGACATTTTCCTGATATATACGCTGTTATGCTCTGCCTCGCAAATATATCACCTGTCAGGATTATATGCTCCTCTCTGGACTTTTTAAAAATATCGGCAGTCATACTGCTTATATCCTCATTGTATTTCATCACTGTGAAAAGGCAGTCCGGATGTTCCTCGACCACATAATCCTCTTCAGCCGGCGAAAAATCAAGGCCTTCGGCGACTTCCCCGTCCAGCACGAAGTAATACCTCATGTCAGAGATCCGTCCGCGCTGATCCCTGCCGTCCGATCTGAAACTGAAAGATTTCGTAAGGAAAAAAGCGTTGTCCCTGCTGAACGGTATGCTGTCGTAAAGATCCTCTATTTTGATATCTTCCGTATCGGCAAAGGTCTTTTTGCGGAAAGCTCTCGGCATGCTCCGTCTTTCAAATTTTCCCACATAGTCCATTGCTTCCTGATGCAGCTTTTCCCAGTTCTTCAGTTTCCGGTCCAGAAGCCTATAATATTCCAGCTTGCTGCGCACCAGTTCCTGCTTCTTTTTGATGGCAGTGAATTCTTCTTCTGCATCTATATCCGCGGTCATCGCTTTGATCTCTTCGATGCTCATATTCACGTCCCGGTAAAAAAGTATATCGGAAAGGAAAAAAACATCGGAATAGGAATATTCCCTGTATCCGTTCTCCGGGTTCCTGCCGGGTATGAGCAGGCCCTCCTGCTCATAATATCTTATGGTATCCGGTGTTACGCCGAACAGTTTTGCCAGTTCCCCTATCTTATACATTTTTGTCCGTAAAACATTCTTCTATGTGTTCGCGTGTAAATTTCTTCGTAAAAAGACTTACAAGCGGAACGATAATGACCGACACTGCCATGGCGGCTACTCCGAACTGCGGAGCCATGGATTTAGCTGCATCGAATCCGACCTGTGCAGAATTGTATATGACCAGTCCGAGCACTACGCATATCCCGCTCAGGACTCCGGCCCATGCTCCGGCTCTGGTGACGCCTTTCCAGTAAAGTCCCCATATGAACGGCCCTATGAAACAGCCGGCTACTATGCCCCATGAAAATGACATCAGATTCACTATGAAGCTTATGTTCATAGTGGCGAATACATATGATACGGCAACGAAGAGGACGCAGAATCCTCTGAGGATCAATATCTGTTTCTTTTCTTTTATATCCGGACGTACTGTACCGAGAAGATCTACTGCCACAGCAGAACTGGAAGAAAGCACCAGTGCTTCCAGTGTCGACATGGAAGCAGAAAGAAGAAGCAGCATTACTATGCTCAGAAGTATCACGAGAAAAATATTATTGCTGAATACGTTTATCAGTATGTTCGGCATTATGCCGTCGAATGATCCGGTCACGTCCGGCGTGCCGTCAGCATTGGCCGGTATGAAAAGGTGTCCCATGCTTCCGACCAGATAAGCGCCCCCGCCTATGATCAAAGCGAACAGAGTAGCTATGACGGTCCCATGTTTTATGCTGGATTCATCCCTTATCGCGTAATATTTATGCACCATCTGGGGCAGGCCCCATACTGCGAAGCTTGTAAGCGTTACGTTCATAAGAAGCGGGAACCAGTTTTTGCCGCCGAAAGGGCTGAGCAGATCAGGATCGATGGCTTTCAGTCTGGCAAATCCTTCGGAAATGCCTCCCACCTCCGGCTGATTGATCACCACGACGACCATCGCTATGACGCCTGCCAGCATTATTATTCCCTGAAAGAAGTCGATCATCGAAGTCGCTTTATATCCTCCGAGAAAAAGTCCGGTCGCGGTCAGTATAGCCACGAGAAGCATTATTATATCAGGTGACACGTTCGGGAAGACTGCGGAAAACAGCGATCCCAGACCTTTATACACACCTGCGGCATAAGGCACCAGAAAAACGAATATCACCAGTGCCGCATATATCTTCATTCTGACAGAATCGTATCTCCTTGCAAAAAACTCCGGCATAGTGGACGCCGATAATCTGTGAGTCATGCGCCTTACAGGTTTTGCCAGCAGCAGCCAGGCCAGAAGCGAACCGAAAACAGCATTTCCTATACCTATCCAGATACTTGCCGCGCCTATGTTCCACCCGAGCATTCCTGCATATCCCACAAAAATTACCGCTGAAAAGTAAGAAGTCCCGTATGAAAAAGCAGATATCCAGGGGCCTACCTTTCTCCCTCCCAGAAGGAAATTATCCATAGTCTTAGTCGTTCTGTAGCAGTATAATGCTATGCTGATTACCATTATCACATACAAAACTATACTTATAAGGGTCACGATCTGTGTCATTGCAAAATAATCCTCACTTTACATAAAATATTTTCCTGCTGCAGGTCCTTTTTCTTCATCAGGACCACACGTCCATAATTATAACATATTTTCCGCGTTAAAGCATGGAATTATACGCTGTATATATCTTTTCCTTCTGTGCACCGAAAAGACAGCAGATACATGACCTGCTGCCTCTTCGTAATTATATTATATATTTTCTTGAAAGCAGAATAACTCACGCGCTGAGGGCTTTGTTCCTTTTCGGCGGTTCGACTTTTTTCGATGCTGCATAAAGCACAACAGCTACGGCAGCCGAAGCTATCGTAAATATCCATATCAAAGTCATTATAACCGAAAATACACTGCTTCCCGCGCTTGCAAAAAGACCTTCGAAATAATCCCCTGCACCCCAGTCGGCTTCGTACCACGGAAGGAAATTGATCCCTACCGCGCCTATTGCTGCCAGCACAGTGAACATGAACGACATCTTCCTCAGGTCGCCTATGGCGAGGCCGGTCTTGGAATTCAGCGGGAATTTCCCCGGATCCTTTCTGCTCAGACCGCCGTATCTTCTTCTCCACACGACATACAATATCGGACCGGATATTATTCCTATCATACCGCCGATAAAATAATCCGAACCATTTATAAAGAAAGATATGAATGCGACCATTATCGGAACTATACATATGAGACACAGGAATCCGTATCCTCCCGGTATCCTGAATTTGTATTCTTCTGCAGGTATCCTTTTCCTGAGTATCATAGCCGAGATATATACCATTATATACGATGCCACCAGCAGGAAGACATCCAGAACGATTATGACTCCGAACGGGAACATGCAGAATACAAGGTTGAATATGGCTACCGACAGAACAGCTATATATGGCACCCCGTGTTTTGAATCGCATTTGACCATTATCGGCGGAGCCAGATTGTCATCTGCCAGAGCAAAAAATCCCCTGGATCCTGACGCTATATAAGTATTATATATCGAACACTGCGCCAGGACCGCAATGATAACGAATGCGATCCCGAACGCCGGGCCCCAGAAGGTGGCCACAACATCTCCGTATCCTATGGCGCCGGATTCTCCCGGTCCCCATTTCTGCCAGTTTCCCAGAGAGCCAAGGCTTGCTACCGTAGGAAGTATATATACCATCATTATAAGCGGTATCGTTATCAGGGTTCCCTTTGGGATGACCTGAGGGTTCTTTATTTCTCCGGCAATAGTAGACATCGATTCGTATCCGGAATACATCCACATAGTAAGAGATATGCCGGCACCGATGTAGAATATCCAGTCTGCCAGCCCCTTAGCCGGTTCCGGGGTGAAAGGCCCGATACTGCCTGTCCAGTGAGTGAAACCGCATACGGCTACCATTCCGAATGCAACTATCACTACGATAGAAAGCACCGTGCTGGCGATCCCCACATCTTTCACTCCGCGTACGTTTATAAAAGTGAATATAAAAATCATTCCCGCTTTGAAAATAAATTCCGCAGGTCTTGACATATCCCACTGCTGAGCGATATATCCGCCTGCAAGAATAACATAAGATGTATTATCGATATAGATAGAAATGGTTCGCCACCATCCTGCCTGGAATCCCCAGAATTCACCCAGGGCTTCCTGCACCCATTTGTAGTACCCTCCTTCCTGAGGTCTCACTGAACCCAGTTCGGAGGCTACAAGCCCGAAAGGCAGCCCCCATACGAACGGGAACACTGCCAGAAGTACTATGGTAAGTCCGGGTCCGCAGTCCGGGATTATTTCTTCTATTCCGTAACAGCCGGCCGCAACAAGACAGAAGATCATGAAAACCACAGTAGAAACTTTGATGTCATATTTTTTCAGGCCGTGATCCGCCGCAGTTCCTGTGCTGTTACTGACATTTCCACTCATAAGCTTTTCCTCGCTTTCTTTATCCAACGCAACAACAAAAAATATGCCGCCTGTATCCTGAGCAACAGATACAGACCGATTATTCTGAATTCTATATATATTGAGAATACAAAGCAATAATACATATACGTTATTTTTCAGCACTGACGTAAGAAAAAAGTGTTATTTTTTCTTTTTGCGTACATTATTCTGGTAATTGTTGCAGATATATGACCCCTGATGTTATAATCCATAATGTGCGAGGTCATGAAAATGGATTATAATTATCTGACTTTATTTTTATATATATTGGTTGTATTTATAAACGTAGCCAGCGTTACGATGTACTTTCTGGCAAAATGGAAAAAACCTTCCCTTAAAAACAAAGAGTTCAGTCTTTTTTTCTTTTCGCTGATCATGATCAATCTCTTCTATCTCGTCCTGTATTTTTTAGGTATAGCGGTACATACATGGTATGTGGCAAATTTCACTCCTCTGGATAACTCCGTATGTGCTTTTTTTCTCTATTCCTGGTTCAGATTCGAAAAAACATACGCATCCGGCAGGAAGACACTGATATTTTATGACATCACAGCCGCTTACCTGGTTTTTTACATAGCTTTCTGGGGTTTCATGGCTTTGTTTTATTACTTCGACAAGCCGGGAGCTCTGTATCCCGCACAATGGGCGGCAGACATCATCTATACACTGACCCTCGCCGCAGGCTGCGTCATCTTCCTCGTGTCGCTGAAAAACAAAGACAGATACATGTTCTTCAACGCTCTGTTCATATCTCTGCTGATGATCTACTGGGAATATCAGTATGAGGGTTATTATCTTGCCCGCGCCGGTTTTATCAAAGAAAATCATGTTCTGAACTCGCTCACACTTGAAATATTCATGTGGATAGGCATAGACGTCACTATGATGCTGATCATATACCGCATGCAGTTCTGCAAAGCCTTCGGCAAACTTACCGATAAAATATCGTATGCCTCATATGACATAGACCGCCAGCTATCGAACATGCAGGCTGCCTTCAGCCTCACCGCAAGGGAGACCGAGATCCTGAAGCTTCTTGAAGAAGGCAAAAGCAACAGAGAAATAGAGGAAACGCTTTTTATCTCTTCCAATACCGTAAAGGTGCATATCTATCGTATATATAAAAAGCTCGGGACAAAAAACCGTATCGAAACGGTAAACGCTCTGCATAAAATATAGTGATGTCTTCTACCCTGCTTACAATTTTTGTGCTACAATAATACGATATGAAAAAACATGCAATAATACCGGTCTTCATCCCTCACATGGGCTGTCCCAACGACTGCATATTCTGCAACCAGAAGGTAATCACGGCAAAGACGGCTCCCGTGGCTGAAGAGGACGTAAAAAATATAATAGAAGAAAGGCTTCCCACACTTACTGACAGAGGCCTTGAAACACTTGAGATAGCTTTTTTCGGCGGCAGTTTCACAGGCATACCCATAAAGGAACAGCAGAAATATCTCGGCATAGCTCTCGATTACAAAAACAAAGGCATCGTGGATAAGATAAGGCTTTCAACGAGACCGGATTATATAAACCCTGAAATACTCGGGAACCTAAGGAAATATAAAGTTGATACGATCGAGCTGGGTGTGCAGTCAATGGATGACAGAGTTCTTGCCATGTCCAGACGCGGCCATACTTCCGAAGATGTCCGCAGGGCCTGCAGCCTGATAAGGGACTATGATTTCACTCTCGGCATACAGCTCATGATCGGCCTGCCCGGAGATACGCCGGATACTGCTGCATGTACTGCAGAAAAAGTTGCTGCGATCGGCCCGGAGATGGCCAGACTCTATCCCACAGTGGTGCTTGAAAATACTGTGCTTGCAAAAATGTGCCGCAGCGGTGCATACATTCCTCTGACTGAAGATGATGCCGTGGCGATCACCATGAGGATGTATGTCATTCTGCAGGATGCCGGTATAGATATCATAAGAGTAGGCCTCAAAAGCACCGACCTTATAACTCATGATGCAGACCTCGGCGGAAGCTATCACCCTGCTTTCCGTCAGCTGGTGGAGGGCCGAATAGCAAAAAACCGGATACTGGCCATGCTCAGAGAACTGAAAAGTTCCGGTACGATAACGATATGCAGCAATAGAAAATGGTTTTCGGACATGATCGGACATAAGGGATGCAATAAAAAATTTTTTGAAGAAAATTTTCCGCAGTATATTATAAAATATGCTGCACATGATTCTCTGCCTGACAATACATATAACATCATTAGAGGCGATGATAGCCGCGGGGGGCATAAGCGATGAAGCTGTTCAAACAATTTATTAAATTTACAGCAACCGGCATGAGCTGTTTCGCAATAGATTTTTCTATCATGGTCTTCCTGACGGAAGTATGCGGTATCCGCTATCTTCTTTCCAGCGGTATATCCTTCACCATTGCTACAGCTGTGAACTATCTTATAAGTGTGAACTGGGTATACTCCGTAAGGGACAAAAGGATCAAAAAAATCGAATTCATCATTTTCATTTCACTGAGCGCTATAGGTCTGGGCCTGAACCAGGCACTCATGTGGCTGATGGTCGAGAAACTCAATATATACTACATGGCCTCAAAAGTGGTCTCCGGAGCCACTGTAGGTTTCTACAACTTCACAACAAGAAAGATATATCTGGAAAGGTAAAAACGGAGGTAAGATATGAAAGCTGTCATAACAGTTATAGGGAAAGATATGGTGGGCATACTGGCCAAGGTCAGCGGCACCTGTGCGGACGCGAATGCCAACGTCCTCGAAGTCAATCAGTCCGTTCTTCAGGAATACTTTGCAATGGTGATGCTGATCGATATCTCCGCTATGAACTGCAGTCTGGATAAACTAAGAGAAAACCTGGACAAAAACGTTGACGGTATGCAGATACATGTGATGCACGAGGATATTTTCGATTCAATGCACCGCATATGAAACTTACGGCTGAAACTATACAGAACACACAGGAGATTATAACATGCTTAATATGAACGATATCCTGGAGACCATAACCATGATCCAGGAAGAGAATCTCGATATAAGGACAATAACCATGGGCATATCGCTGCTGGACTGCGCCGACAGCGATATAGGACGTTCCTGCGAAAAAACCTATGACAAAATATGTTCATACGCAGAGCATCTGGTGTCCACCGGTGAAAAAATAGAAAAAAAATATGGCATTCCTATCGTTAACAAGAGGATATCCGTAACTCCGATAGCCCTCATTGCCGGAGCATCCGGCGGCGATCCGGTCAGATATGCTCTGACCCTGGACAAAGCGGCAAAACAGACAGGAGTGAATTTTATCGGAGGATTTTCAGCACTGGTGCATAAAGGTTTCTCTCCCGGAGACCGCAGACTGATCGCTTCCATACCACAGGCTCTTTCCGAAACGGAGTTCGTATGCTCTTCGGTAAACGTAGGCAGCACGAAATCCGGGATCAATATGGACGCTGTCGCTCTGATGGGAAATGCCGTACTTGAAACTGCAGAATGCACAAAAAACAGACAGTGCATCGGCGCTGCAAAACTTGTGGTATTCTGTAATGCTCCTGAAGACAATCCCTTTATGGCCGGCGCATTTCATGGTCCGGGTGAACCAGACTGCGCGCTCAACGTAGGCGTGTCCGGTCCCGGAGTAGTACGGGCCGCTCTTGCAAAGATGGATAAGGGTTCAGACCTCAACGAAGTGGCCAATGTTATAAAAAAAACCGCATTCAAAATAACCCGGATGGGCCAGCTTGTAGGTACTGAAGCATCCGAAGCGCTTGGAGTGCCTTTCGGTATAATCGATCTTTCCCTGGCCCCTACACCGGCTGTCGGAGATTCCGTAGCTCACATACTGGAAGAAATAGGTCTTGAGCAATGCGGAGCATGCGGCACTACCGCTGCTCTCGCCATGCTCAACGATGCCGTCAAAAAGGGAGGCCTCATGGCCTCCGGTAATGTGGGCGGGCTTTCGGGCGCATTCATACCTGTGACCGAAGATGCCGGCATGATAGCTGCTGCACGGTCCGGAGCGCTTACGATAGAAAAACTTGAAGCCATGACAGCCGTATGCTCCGTAGGTCTGGATATGATAATAATACCGGGAGATACTCCGGCCGACACCATATCCGCCATGATAGCAGACGAAGCCGCTATCGGCATGATAAATTCGAAGACCACAGCTGTAAGAGTCATACCCGCTATAGGTCTGAAAGAAGGCGAAGAACTGGATTTCGGCGGGCTGCTGGGAAAAGGTCCGGTGATGAAGGTAAATACAAAATCTCCTTCAGGAATGATCGCCAGAGGAGGAAGGATACCGGCACCGGTCCAGAGCCTGAAAAATTGATATGTTTATGTTCTGATACGCATATAAGAAAGGAGGCGTATCGACATGTCTGTTATTTCTGCCTATATCGTCCCCCATCCTCCGCTGATCATACCCGATGTCGGCGGCGGACAGGAAAAGATCATTTCGAAAACATACGGATTCTATGACCGATGCGCAAGGGAGATAGCTGATTCCCGGCCTGATACGATAATAATCATTTCTCCCCATACTACCGTATATGCTGACTATTTCCATATTTCTCCCGGTACTTCTGCCAGAGGCGACATGTCTGATTACCGGGCTCCCGATGCTTCTGCGGAAACAGGATATGATACCCGGCTCAGAGATGTCATATGCGAAGAAGCCGAAAAAGCGGGGATCCCTGCCGGAACTCTGGGAGAGACGCAAAAAAGACTCGATCACGCATCACTGATACCTATCTGGTTCCTGCATAAATACTATACGGATCATCTGACGATCCGGACAGGCTTTTCCGGCATGACACCTCTGAAACATTACCGTTACGGAAAATGTATCGCCCGTTCTGTCGAAAAAACTTCCCGCAGGGCAGTGGTAATCGCAAGCGGAGACCTTTCCCACAGGCTGAAGCCTGAAGGTCCCTACGGCTTTGCCGAAGAAGGTCCGGAATTTGACAGAGAGATCACTGATGCCATGGCAGATGCCGATTTTCTGCGGTTTCTGACCATGCCAGCCTCTCTCAGCGAAAACGCCGGCGAATGCGGGCTTCGCTCCTTCCAGATAATGGCAGGCATAATGGACGGCCTGTCGGTTGATCAGGAGCTTCTTTCCTATGAAGGTCCCTTCGGCGTAGGATATGCTGTAGCATCATTCAAAGCAACGGGTAAAGATCCTTCAAGATGCTTTGAAAAAAAATACATCAGGCATAAAAGCGAATCACTCAAAAAAATCAAAAACAACGAGAGTCCCATAGTGAATCTTGCCAGATACACTCTTGAAACTTACGTTACCAGCGGCCGAAAACCTGAAATACCTCCCGGAACATCTGAGGAACTTCTGAAAAAACAGGCCGGAGTTTTCGTTTCGCTCAAAAAAGAAGGCATACTCCGCGGATGCATCGGCACCATAGGCCCGGTAACGGACTGCATCGCGGAGGAAGTCATGCGCAACGCAGTATCAGCCGGCACCGAAGACCCCAGATTCCCCCCGGTCACATCCGGTGAACTTGCCGATCTTGTTTACAGTGTCGATGTGCTTGGCGCACCGGAAAGTATCGCTTCATCAAACCAGCTTAATCCGAAACGTTACGGCGTAATAGTTTCGTCAGGCCGTAAACGCGGACTCCTGCTGCCGGATCTTGACGGGATCGATGATCCGGAAAAACAGATAAAAATAGCTTCAGAAAAAGCAGGTATCCTGCCGGGAGAGGAAATTTCTCTTGAACGTTTCGAGGTGATACGTCACAGATGAAAGCGGTATGCGATATATGCCCGCGGCACTGCTGCATACCGGAAGGCGGCACAGGAGCCTGCCGGGCGCGAAAAAATGAAAACGGCCGGATAGTATGTTCCAATTACGGGATGATATCCTCCCTGGCGCTGGATCCTATAGAAAAAAAGCCCTTGAAGAGGTTCCGCCCCGGAAGCATGATATTATCTGCGGGCAGCTGCGGATGCAACCTTTCCTGCCCATTCTGCCAGAACCATGAAATATCCATGGTTTCATGCGATGATATATCTGCAGAGTATTTCTCTCCCGCGGATCTTTGCGATGCTGCTGTTTCAATGAGATCACGCGGCAATATCGGCATCGCATATACATATAACGAACCTCTCGTGAGTTATGAATACATACTGGACTGTTCGGAAAAAATAAAAAAGGCCGGGCTTGCAAACGTGCTCGTGACCAACGGTTATGTCTGCAAAGAGCCGCTCGAAAGGCTCCTGCCCGATATAGATGCAATGAATATCGACCTTAAGGGTTTTACTCAAAGATTTTACGACATGGTCGGGGGCGATCTTGAAACGGTCAAAAATACTATCGTCTCCGCTGTCGAATCATGCCATGTGGAAGTCACCTTTCTTGTGATACCTGAAGAAAACGACAGCACAGAAGAAATGTCACGCCTCTCTTCATGGCTGGCTTCCCTGAACCGCAGCATACCTCTTCACGTCAGCAAATTTTTCCCGCGATATAAAATGAGCGGCAGAATCGCCACTCCGACAGAAAAGATCTATGAACTGGCCGATATCGCTCAGAAGCGCCTTAAATATGTATATACAGGCAACTGCTGAAACACAGCGTCAATGATGCTTTTTCTGAGGGAACAATGCTACTCCCTTGCTGATATACATTTCACGGTCTGCGGAAGAGAGAAATTCATCCAGTGTGGCTATACCGTCTTCCCCGAATACAGCATATCCCATGCTGAAGGTAAGTATATAATCTTTCCTGTATCTTTCATTGAATGCCGAAGTTTCTTTATTTATCTGTCCGATAATTTTTTCAGCATCTGCCTTGTCATCTATTTCACAAAGTATCGCGAATTCATCCCCGCCGTAACGGGCAAGGAAATCGCTCTTGCCTGCACATACTTTTTTCAGTATATCTGCCACATTCACAAGAGCTTCGTCACCTATGCAATGTCCGAACTTATCGTTTATCTTTTTGAAATCGTCGACATCGATGATTATCAAAGCAAGTCTGGCCCCCGAAGGAGGATTCTTAGTCTTGCTCACAATGAATCTGTCAAATTTCCGTCTGTTGTTTATTCCCGTAAGCGAATCTACCGAGATCTGGTAATTCTGAAGATTTATGAATACCATGATGATCGAGATAACGACACAGAGCCATAACAGAGACACTCCGTAGAACATCAACTGGATCACACCGCCTATTATGGGTATAATGGGGAATTTAACAAGAACCAGATACTCCTGCCTCATAACAGAAATATTTTCACGTCTTGCTCTGTGCAGAGCCAGTGCGGTAGGATAGATCAGATAAAAGAAAGCTATGGCAATCTGCAGTAAAAAGAGAGTCCCTCTTGTATAGATATTGTCTTCGGTTATGTAAAACACCCATCCGGTAAAGACATTTATCAGTATCATGACAACACTTAAAATCAAAGGTAATGAATAGAGCCTGACTTTTCTGCGCAGGCGTGCGGAACCTTCATAAAGTTCATAATCGCAGTACAAGAGCCATATAAGCCCTATCAGCGGCATCATCAGATAATATACAGAAGAGAACAATAGATTCAGACCTCTTGAAAAGAAAAAAGCAGTTCCGTCGATCAGCCACATGCCGGAATCAAATACTAATTCAGCAGCTATAGCTATTATAAGATACCGGAAAAGCCTCTGATCCGGGGTCGAGTCACTTGTTTTCCGGATATTGACATATATCATCCCCAGGATTATAAGCCCTGCCAAGTTTATTTCAATGTAGGAAAAAACCGTCATTATTACTCCCAGACAGAAAAAAGACTTCTATTTTTTCGATTATATCAGAGTAATTACAAAAAATAAAGCAGAATTTTATCAGATCCCACAAAGAAATATTTCCCGTCTTATCTCACCGACATGATCTGCAAGTGCTTTCAGAGAAAGATTTTCTGATCTCATCGTTTCCTGCAGTCCTGACAGATACCGTTTTTCGCTGCCTGCAGCATGCCCCAGTCCGTCTATATAGTCCGACACTTTTTCGGTCAAAGTACCGGAATCCGGGTCCGCAGGCATGTATGCTATTTTTACATCTTTCCTTTTAAGATTATAATATGCTGTATCTGTATTCAGTGTTATCCTTTCAGGTCTTATCATAAATTCTTCTGCCTTGCTGAGCGTGATCAGAGTTTTTTCAACTACTTCCATCACGTCTTTTATTCCGTCCATATCAAGATGCCTTACCGATACATATCCGCTGCAGTGATATTTGATTATGCTTTTATCCTTATAATGGAGAAAGCTCATCGGCACGATAAAATCGCAAAGTCCTGAGGCCAGTATTTTTTCTTCAAAAGGCCTTATTGCCTCTTTTGGCAATTCCACTTCATAGTTTACTTCTTGAAGTTCCATTCAGTTACCTCCGCATTTGAGACACGGCGTATATCCTCTTTTTTCCGCCTGATATTTTTCCATCGAAACTATATATTTATCTACGAGTCTGCAGCTTCCGCGGTGATATGCATAACCGGATCTCGTAAAGCAGTATACGAAATTGCCATTGCCAAGTTTTTCCGGATGACAAAGTGCACAGGGGGAATATCTGCTCCTTATATCATCATTCAGCATCATCTGTTTCGGATATGAAGATATATGCGTACAGGTCTCCTTATGGTATCTCCTGCCCGACCATGGAAATACCCAGACTGCGAGGGATCTTTTATCTTTCTCCATATCCGCGAAACTGATCGGATCTGCATCCCTGACCGCACCTATGAATCCGCGGCACCGTATTTTTTCCTTGCCGCTGAACCCGTTCCTTAACCCAAGAGGAAAATCGACATTCATCCTGTAATCCACGTCAAAAGATATAAGTCCATGTATTCCGTTTTTTTCATGGAGATATCGGAACCGATCCACGTCTGTCCAGCTGATATCCGGATTTTCCAGTGATATCCGTTCCTCAAGTCTGCTTTCCAGTCCGGGAGAGATCTTTATGTCATATGCAAGAGATGCAAGGCGGCGGCTTTCATCGGCTGCCGAGTGCATCACGTTTTCGCTGCATCCATATATTTTTATGAAATAGCCTATTGTCAGAAGGGCAAGTATGAAAAGAGGAAGAAACACGGCCGCTTCCACAGTATAGTAGCCTTTGATCTTCATGCCCTCAGTATTTCTCTTTATAATGATATTTCCTTCCATTTATTACCGCCTCAAAATCGAATCCGCAGTTGTTGTCCTTTATCAGAAATTCTCTGTCATAGTTGCCCTGCATATTTATCTGTATCAGATCCATCATCCGCGTAAGTTTAACCGCTCTGTCCTGAAAGAAAAGAAATATACGAAGATATCCCTGATAATTCAGTCCCGTTTCAGATCCTGTATCTATATATCCCACGTCTGTTCCTTTCACTATGGATTCCAGATCTACTGCCCAGGCAGTTCTGGTCTTATATACGGGCACCTTCTTTCCGTGCTCGAGGATCCGCATGTCGTTTTCCGCCTCTGCGAGCGCCCAGGCTTCTGCCAGCAGCAGCTGAGTCAGCAGCGCTTCCGGTCCCGGAGTGATCAGCGCTGCGGCAGCAGCCAGTTCTCCATGCATAACAGGATCAGCAAAAATGAACAGATAATTTGCCGCATTCCGCAGAAGGACTACGGAATCTCTGAATTTCTTTTTATTCTTTTTGTCGCTGAGGTCTCCCATAAGTATATATTCGGCTTCATTACGAAAAAATGTCTTTCGCTTCACCTCACCATTCTGGGCATTTTTGAACTGCTGAAATATGTACTGATCTACGAGGAACTTATCACTGCCGCTTTCGAAAACTTCTTTCCAAGAAGACAGGCCTTCTGTGACTCTACGTATAAGATCGCTGCTTTTCCCCAGTTCTTTTGAAGGAAGGCTGTCTATGACCGTTTCGTTACGCAGCACGCCGTCCCTGCCGTCTTCAGGAGATCCTTCTTCTCCTCCTGTTTCTCCATCATCGTCAAGTATTTCTCTGCAGATATTTCTCGCTGTGGCGTATTCCGCATATTCTGTGACAGCTTCCTCAAATATGTCTGTATTCGCCAAAGACGCTTCTGTTATATCGATCTGCAGCTCTTCCATTTTAAGATGATTTTTATTTTTCAGCGTATAGTTTACATAATAACTTACTTTGTCTCCTATTTCCTCTCCGTCTCCTCTGAATGAGAACAACCCGTACTCATCTTTAAGATCTCTGTCATACTCTGACAATACTGATCTTCCCGCAAGATTCAGCAAGCTGTCTGCATATCCGGCGGCGGTGATGCTGGCTGTTGCGGCAATATAAGCGAAAACCAGTATCACCATCACCGCCGATATCATCAGTAAAAATATCGATGCGCTTCCTTTACTGTCTGCAACAAACATTCCTCTCCCTCTGCCCCTTTCACCGGAAAAAATCCGAATAGCGTATATGCTTTTTTTCATCTACAGAATATATCCTGCTTTCCAGTCTTTTCATAAAAGAATGCCGCAGCAGGCCTTTTTTGCCGAACCTCAGTCCGTCCTCCGTAAAGTAACATTTCTCAATATCTTTTTTTCCTTCATAAATGTTTGCATTCTCCGGAACGTTGCTGTATGTGATCACTGTCCGCGTCTCACGTCCCATATGCGCATTCAGTGCAAGGTGCATCTCCACCTGTGCAGCGGCTTCATCATACATGAAAGCAAGTATATATATTACAGCCGTAACTGTAAGTATGACCAGCGGGAACACCACTGCAGCTTCCACTATAGTACTGCCTTTCCGATCCGATAATCTCTTTTTCATCAGAAACCGCCATTGAGATTTTCAAATGTCTTGTTGATAAAACTGGTGATCTCGCTTTTGAATATAAGGCCCAGAACGATGGCTATAGCCACCAGTATAGCCACCTGGACCATTTCCATTCCTCTGCTGCGCTTTTTCCGATGCAGCAGATTCATTCCTCTTCCGTACATTCTCTTCATATTATCCTCCTTCTGTATTCATCTTATTTCCATAATCGCAGGGGCTATCGTTATCATTACCAGAGCAAGAAGCAATATTACCAGCGGCAGCGTAAGTTTTGTCTCTGCTATGCGCCCTTTTTCCTCAGACTGTTTTTTCCTCACGAACCAAAGTGAGTCACTTTCCTGCCCGAGCTTTTCAGCCAGGGCCGAACCCTTATCCACGTTGTCCCTTATTATCCCGGAGACTCTCATGAGTTCTCTTACACCGCTGCGTCTTGCGAGCACAGTCAGTTCTTCATGCATGGAGCTGTTGGTATCGCGCATCCTGAGATATATACCGAAAAGCTGTTCATAAAAATATGTGTTGCTGCCGTCTCTGCTTTTGCCGTAGTCAGTCATTATTTTAATGAATGCCTGCTGCATCACCTCCCCTGCATTCAAAAGAAGGACTGTTTTGTTTATAAATTCAGGCAGCTCCTTTATAATGGATTCCTTTGCCGCTCTTTCCTTTTTTTTCAAAGCATCGAAACGGCTCATATATACTGCCGCGACCGAAACGGCCAGAAGAAGTATAAGAAGAGGCGTATTGCCGGAGCGCTTTTCCTGCCATATGAGCCTGGTTCCGTCTTCCAGCTTTGAAGGCAGGATCACCTTGCTGTTCTTTGTGTCCTGATTCAAAGACCTTACCGCAGAGTCTATTTTTCTCTCTGTTTTTTCCTCTGCTGTTTCTTCTCCCAATATTCCTTCTTCCCTTTCGTTGACTATTCTGCCGTTTTTCGGTTCTATCACAAGCTGCATATCTTTCTTTAACGACCCCTGTTCAAGAAGCGCAAAAACGCTTACGTCCACCACTCCGGTACCTTCTTCCAGTGCAGGCCTTTTTAAAGCTTCTAGCATTCCGTCATCTGTTTTTATGCTCAGGTCCAGGTTGTTCTTTCCTGCGAGACTCATCAGGAAGACAGCGGCAAAGACTGTGATCACAGTCAGATATCTCTTTCTGACCATCTTCTGCTCTTTATAGACCGCTTCCGAATGATCTCCCGGCCCATAGAGTTTTTCATACCTTGCCTTTATCTCTTTTTTTTCTTCATCAAACAGACATTTTTTCAGTTTCATGTTCAGACCTCTATATCTGTGAATCTTTCTGTCAGATAGAATGAAAAGACCATGGCTGCCAGTGCTGCTGTCATCACTGTTCTGCCGGATACAGTAGCATACATCACTTCAAGATAATCCGGCGAAAACACATTGAGAAACAATATCACCAGTAGGGGCATCATACTTATTATCCTGCCTTCGAACCTTTTCTGTGCTGTCAGCGCTTTTATCTCTCTTTCTATCCTTATCTTTTCCATTATTATTTCTGATGCGCTTGCTATGGCCTTCCCCATGTCCCCTCCCGAATCTCTGCAGGTCATATATACGTCTGCAAAATTCTTTATGTCCGCCGCTCCGCTTCTGCGGCCAAGATCTCTTAGCAGTTCTCCTTCATCGTCCCTGTTCTCGGAAATGCTTTTTGTGATATATTTCAGTTCTTCCGCCAGCGGACTTTTTTCGTCATATATCAGCAGAATGTTTTTATATGCTTCCTCCAGAGACAGGGCCATCTGATGTCCGGCGGCCACTGAAGCCGACAGCGAATGAAGCATATCCCGAAACTGTATCAGCAGAAACGTTTTCCGCCCGGCAGCTTTATGCCTGATATATCTTTTTTTTGCAAATATCACGGCGAATCCTCCTGCTGCGGAAAAAAAAATGTCATTATAAAACAGCAGGCATAAAGAAAAGATCGCCGCGTATCCGGAAAGGAAAAACATTCTCTGTTCCTTTCCGGACATTTCATATCCGGAATAATCAACATTCATCTCTGTCGCCTCCCCGAAGTTCCAGTTTTTCCCTGTTGAAAAGTTTGTTGCCTGTCCTTACCAGACCCTTTCCCGGCTGATATCTGTAAAGACAGTTCATGATTATACTGCCTTTTTCTATGCCTTTTATCTCAGATACTTCCAGTACCTTCCGGCTTCTGTCAGGCAGTCTTCCCAGATGTATTATTATATCTATCCCTTCCGCGATCTGAGACCGTATAGCTTCTATGGGAAATCCTGCTGCCTGAAGGAACATTGATTCCAGTCTTCGGAGCATTCCTTCTATGCTGTTGCCGTGACCGGTCGACAGAGAGCCGTCATGACCTGTGTTCATGGCCTGTATCATATCCACGACTTCTCTGCCTCTGACTTCTCCGACTATGATCCTGTCGGGCCTCATCCTGAGGCTTGTTCTGATAAGCTGCTGCATTGTTACACTGCCCTTTCCCTGTACATTGGCGTCCCTGCATTCCATACGTACTATATTCTTTATTTTTCTGATCTGAAGTTCTGCGGAATCTTCTATCACTATTATTCTTTCATCTTCCGGTATATAGTCTGTGAGTACATTGAGAAATGTAGTCTTTCCCGAAGAAGTACCGCCGCTTATGAAACAGTTGTAACCTGACTCCACCATTACCCTCAGATATCTGGCACAGTCTTCCGTTACGGTCCCGAAAGATATCATGTCCTTCATGATGAAAGCCTTTTCCGGAAATTTTCGTATCGTAAAGATCGGGCCGTTCAAGGCGATATTTTTGTAAACTGCATTTATACGGGAACCGTCTGCCAGTCTGGCATCCACGATAGGATTCAGTTCGTTGATCTCTCTGTGTATCCTGGCTGCTACTCTACGTATAACCTCCTCAAGTTCCTCAGTAGTATCGAATGCCGTATCGGTTTTTTCTATCATGCCTTTACGCTCTATGAAAACATTGTCCTTGCCGTTGACCATTATCTCGGAAACGTTACCGTCTTCCGCATATGGCTGCAGTATATCCAGATCCTTGCGTATCGAATAGAATATCCTGGTTATCAGTTTCCTGCTTTCCTCAAGGGGCATCATTGAAAAATATACGTCGGAAAGGATATGCTCTTCTATGATATGGAGCGCTTCTTCATCTGAAATGCGGTCATCCCTTCCTGTTATTTCCTTCTTTATTTCTTCTATGATTTTTCTTACATTAATTTTCATAATTTCCTTTTATTTCCTGTTTTAGCCATTATAAAACAGCTGCAGCTTTTTTGCAACTGTTTTATGACAATTTTTTACATTTTTATTCCGCACACCTGTCTGCTTATTCCTCCAGCAGTCCGTCCCGCAGAAGCAGATCTGCAGTCTCCTGGATGCCTATTATCCAGAGTATGTCCCCTTCTTCTATTACCGTGCCCACATGCGGATCGATTATCGGCAGGTTGCCCCGTTCGATGGCCACTATAAAGCCTCTGTACATACGGCGGAAGCCCGAATTTTTTATCGACTTCTTCAAAAAAGCGCTGTCCTTCTTTATCTTCACCGCAGAACACATTATCTGATCTTCCGGGCTTACTTCATGGAAGGTCTGCCCGTATATATATTCTTTCAGAGTGACCATGGGCTCTTCGGGTGCCTGAGTATGTTCCTCGTTCTCCAGATGTATCATATATGCTTCAAGCTGTACCCTGCTGCTTATAGCGTGGAGTATATCTCCGTCATACAGTTTTTCTTCCGGCCCAGGAAGGTTTATATGCCGGCCGTTCCTTATTATCTTTATTATGACCACATCGAACATCCTGCTGTCATAAAGCTCGTCAAGGGTACTGCAGCATCCGGCTCTGGTCATTTCAAATTCCACTATGAAAAGCTTGTCATCCAGCCAGCTGCTGCAGCTGGCGCCTCGTTCCTCTTTCCATTTGTGCAGCAGTTTTTCATTGAAATTTGCTATGAACCTGGCTTCTATCTTGATGGATTTTCCCTTAAGAAAGTCAGATCTTATGATAAAAGCAACTATTATAAATGCCGCAGCAGCCAGAAGAGGATACGGAAGTCCCAGAAATGTACGCAATGTCAGCACTATGAACAGCATCGCTATTATTATCCTGCCGGCATGGAGCACTATCAGCGGAAGACGGTTACTCCTGCTCTTCAGCCACAGTTTCTGATATAGATTCCCTCTGCTGTACCATAATGTGCTTATCACCGGAACCATAAGCACACAGACAGCAAGAGCCGCTACAGCATCCCCATATCCTGTGACATAACCCTTTATGAACGGATCGATCCAGCGCACTCCCGCTATATATATAATGAAAAGAAGAGCGCTGCATATGGACACCCTGGTAAAATACCGCGTAAGGAATTCTTTCCAGTCTCTGTCTCCTGCATTGCTGTCGTCTTTGTCCGAAGTGTATCTTCCGAGAAAACTCTTCAGTTTCGGAGAAGCTTTTGCTGAAATGAAAGCATAGAAACGCTCTGAATTCTTTATGAATACAGGAGTAGTGAACATAGTTATCACAGCGACACATACGATAACAGGATAAAGGAAATCCCCTGTGACCTGCAGGGATCTTCCCAGGGCAGCTATAATGAACGAAAATTCTCCTATCTGCACCATGGCAAATCCGCCCCTCACTGCAGTATGCAGATCTTTCCCGGAAAAAAGTATACCCAGTGTAGAAAAAATCATCTGTCCTGCGATAGTCAGGATCGTTATTATCACGACCGGTCTGACGTATTCCAGCAGCAGAACGGGATCGACCATCATGCCTACGGATACAAAAAATACCGCACCGAAAAGATCTTTTATGGGCTTTATGAGTCTGTCGATCTTTTCCCCTGATACAGTTCCTGCCAGTATGGAGCCTGCGATAAACGCCCCCAGCGCTTCGGAAAAACCGATAGCTGCAGAAATCACTACCATCACAAAACATACTGCCACCGCAGTTATCAGAAGCAGTTCTTCGTTCATCAGCCTTCTTGTTTTCTTAAGAAATGTGGGTATGAGATATATGCCTGCTGCCAGCCATACTATAAGGAAGAGCATCATTTTCCACATCTGGGAGACCGTATCCCATCCCGAAGTCCCCCGGCCTACGGAAAGAGCAGTAAGTATTATCATCATGAAAACAGCGAATATATCTTCAACTACCATGGTGCTGAGCACCAGTGTGGCGAATTTCTCCTTCTTCAGTCCGTACTCCTCATAAGATTTCATGATTATCATAGTGGATGATATCGAGATCATAACGCCGAGAAAAATACTGTCTATCCTGCCCCAGCCCATCAGCTGACCTGCTGTGGTGCCAATAAGCATCATGGATCCCATAACAGTCAGAGCCGTTATGAAAGCGCTGACTCCGACGGTAGCTATCCGGCGGAAGCTGAATTCCAGACCCAGAGCAAACATAAGAAAAACGATGCCTATATTGGCCCAGGTATCTACATTCTCCGTTTCCACCACCGTAGGCAGCCAGTTGAAATGAGGGCTTATCAGAAAACCTGCTATTATATATCCCAGAACTGCCGGCAGCTTCAGTTTGCGAAACAGCAAGACAGCCGCAGCCGCCACTGCGGTTATGAGTGCCAGATCCAATATGAAATAATCAGGATGTCCCATATCTTTTCCTGTAGCCCCGATGCCTTTCGGATACATCATGCAGTTGTATGAAATAGCGGATCAAAAAATAACATAGAATGAGGAACCTTTCCCCAGTTCGCTCTCTACTTTGAGTTCTGCATCAAGAAGTGCCGCGATGTGTTTTACTATAGAAAGTCCAAGACCGGTCCCTCCCACTTTTTTGGAGCGTGATTTGTCTACTCTGTAGAATCTTTCGAACAGCCTCTCCAGATGTTCTTTTGCGATGCCGATGCCTTCGTCCCTTACGCAGATGACTGTCCTGCCGTACTCCTGTTTGCCGCTTACCCATACCCGGCCTCCGGGATTGGAATATTTGACTGCGTTTTCGATAAGATTCACCATCATCTGACGAAACCTGTCGTCGCTGCCGGTTATGTAAAGTTCCTCGTTTATATCCGTCAGTATCTCGACCTCGCGCATTTCAGCTATAGGTCTTATGATCTGTGCAGTCTCTTCTATCGATTTTCTGATATTTATTTTTTCAGGATCAGTCTCTTTTTTATTTTCTATATCCGAAAGCACGAGGATATCTTCGATAAGCCGTTTGAGCCTTGCCGTCTCTATTGCTATTATATCTATGAATTTCGTCCTTATTTCCGGATCGTCCGCCGCGCCGTCCTGCAGAGTTTCTATGAAACCTGATATCGATGTAAGCGGCGTTTTCAGTTCATGGGTGACGTTGGCCACGAACTCCTTTCGTATATTCTCAGCTTTCTGATTCTCATCCTTGATCTCTTCCAGCTGTTTTTTCAGGGCAAGTATAGGTTTCATGAGCCAGTAATAAAGAAGCTCCACTCCGACAGCAGTTGCAGCGAAACAAACTGCAGCGATGACCGCCCTGTCGGTTATGAAAAAAACCGCAAGGAGATCGGATAAAGTTATTACCAGAATGACTGCCGCACATTTCTTTTTCATTTCATCTTATATCCTTTTCCTCTTATGGTCTCTATATACTTGTCCTCCTCGGAATCCTCGCCCAGTTTTTTTCGCAGATATCTTATATGCACATCCACAGTCCTGGTCTCTCCCGCATAATCGATCCCCCAGACCTTATCCAGAAGTTCATCACGTGTGAAAGCTCTGCCTCTGTTCCTGGCCAGGAAACCGAGGAGTTCGAATTCCTTCATCGTAAGTTCGAGTTTCCGCTGTCCTTCCCAGGCTTCATGCCTTCCGAAATCTATAACAAGGTCGTCCACTGTGACCGTATCCTCTTCGCTGCTGTCTTCCGATCCGCTCTCATACCTCCTCAGGACAGCCTTTATCCTCGCCATGAGTTCACGGATGCCAAAAGGTTTCGATATATAATCATCTGCGCCGAATTCCAGTCCCAGGACTTTGTCCACTTCCTCAGATTTAGCTGTGAGCATTATTATCGGAGTGTTATTGCCTTCGGCACGGAGTTCCCTGCATATATCATAGCCATCCTTGCCGGGAAGCATGATGTCCAGAAGTATAAGATCAGGCTTTTCCCTGTAAACGATCACCATTCCGGTCATTCCGTCCTCAGCCTCCAGCGGCTCATATCCGTTGGTCTTGAGGTTATATGTCACGAGTTCACGTATGTTGGGTTCATCTTCTATTATCAGTATTTTTTTCATTTCCGCTCCGTTCGCGCACATAATCTTTCAAAATACAAAAAGTTATCATATATCCTCTTTTATTTTATCATATCTTTTGCCTGCGGACAATCAGCTGGTTTTTTCTGCCTCATCTATGGAACGCAGCCTGTAATTGACATCTTCAAGTACGGTTTCGGCAATATTGTTGCAGCAGTCGCCTATCTTTTCCAGATTATGTATCACATCAGTATATATCACTGTGAAGGCCGGCGAGCATGTTTTGTCATAAAGCCGCTGCATATGCTTCTTTCGCAGCCGTATCTCCGTCTTGTTCATCTCTTTTTCCTGCTGGAGCACGCTCACCGCCATATCTTTGTCCCCGTTCTCCAGAGATGTCATGGTGTCATTCATCATGCGTCTTGCCTGATCGAAGCATTCATATATCTCCGCCAGTGCTGTATCGGAAAAATCATATTTGTTCTTCGTTTTTTCCTCCGCAAATTCAACGATGTTCTTGCAGTGATCTCCTATATGCTCGATATCCGCCGCAACGTGCAGCAGTCCCGAAACTTTTTCTTTCTGAACCTCTGTTATAGATTCCGAAGACATGATGGACGCCAGATAGTTCACTGTTTTCTCCTGAAGGCTGTTCACAGTCTCTTCCGTTTTCATAACATCCTTGACAGCGCTCATATCGCTGCCGAGGAATGCCTTCTTTGCGGTTATCAGCATGTTATACGCAAATCCGGAGATCCTCAAAAGTTCTTTGGTTGCAAGATGCGTGGCGAATATTGACTGATCGATTATTTTGAAATCCAGATATACAGGTTCGGAAGCCAGTTTTTCCGAATCGTCTCCCGGTATTATTTTTGTGACTATCTTTACCAGAAGCCAGATCATAGGGAGCCATATCAAAGTATTGGTGACATTGAAAAAAAGATGAGTGTTGGCGATCTGCCTGGCTATGACATCTGTCTCCGGGCCCTTGGGAGAAACGAATTCTATGAATTTAGCTATATAAGGAATGAACCATATAAAGACCAGTGTGCCGCTGAGGTTGAATATAACATGTGAGAGCGCAGCTCTTTTTGCGCTTATGGAGGCTCCTATCGATGCAAGTATGGCTGTTATCGTCGTTCCGATGTTATCTCCGAAAAGTACCGGGATAGCGCCCTGAAGACCTATTATGCTGTGAACGCCGTCAGGTCCCGCGGTAGAAGCAAGATTCTGCAGTACGGCTATGGTGGCGGAACTGCTCTGTACCACTACGGTCATAAGCGTGCCTACAAGAACTCCTATGACCGGAGTATTCTGCATATGCAGCATCATGCTAGCAAAGACGTCAGATGTCGCCAGAGGCTTCATTATATCGCCCATCGTGTTTATGCCCACGAAGAGCATACCGAAGCCAAATATCGCCTGGCCTGTGTTCTTTACCTTCTCCCTGTCCTTTATGAGAAAATACATTATGAATCCCACGAAAACGAAGATCCATGCATAGTCTCCAACTTTGAAAGCTATGAGCTGTGCGGTTATCGTCGTTCCGATATTCGCTCCCATTATAACGCTGATAGCCTGCGGGAGTTTCATCAGACCTGCACTTACAAAACCGATGACCATTACTGTAGTGGCAGAACTGCTCTGCAGCACAGCTGTTGTCATAGCGCCTGCCAGCACCCCGAAAACCGGATTGGACGTAAGAAGCGCAAGAATTTTTTTCATTTTTTCCCCGGCTGCCTTCTGCAGGCCGTCGCTCATCAGATTCATTCCGTAAATGAACAACGCAAGGCCTCCAAAAAGTGTAATTATGATTTTGAATATTTCGGAACTCATGATATTTCTCCCTCACATTATTTGAAATGATCCCACAAAAAAATAAGACCCCGCCTAACTTATATAGTCTATGTGATCTTTTCAAAAGTAAAAAGCCTGTTAAGGTTAACTGTATGTTAATTTTGTGTTAATTTTGATGTAAGGTCTCTTATTCCGGTTCCGAAAGCCTTGTCCAGTGAGATCATATTGATCTCGCCGTTCACCGAGAAACTGCTCTCGTCATATTCTATCACTGTCATATCACGATCCTGATCGCTCGTATCTTCGCTGCTTTTGTTTTCTTCTTTATTTGTAGACCCATCCTCTTCCTGTGTTTTTTCTCTGTGCCTGTTGATCACAAAACAGCGCTTTTTCCCCTGATCATCTGCCTGCAAAAAATCCAGGACAGACAGGTATTTTTCTCTTTTGTCGCCTATGAGCGTCTCTTCCGCCGCTATGCACATGATATCCGTAATATCCATTGCGCACGATGCAATCTCATTCATGCTGTTCCCGGCATCGAATATTATATATTCATATATGCCACTGTTTATTACACTGTCAATAAAAACAAGAAAGTCCTCTTTGCTGAGCTGAAGCAGAGGATTCCGGCCATGTCCCGGAGCGAACGCTTCGACGCCGTGATCATCTGCAAGAGTATATGCATCGATCCTGCAGAATTTCTTCTTCCCTTTGGAAAGATAATAAAGATATTCACGTATGCCTTTCCCCCTGCTGCCGGCCCGCATATAAAGACCTGTTGATTCCAGCTCTTCAAGACTTATATATATAACTTTCTTCCCGCAGAACCTTTTCAATTCCTGAGCAACTCCAAATGCAAGAGATGTGCATCCTATTCCGCCCTGATATGCGAAAAAACCGATCACCGAAACGCCGTCCAGCTGTGCAGAGATCATCTTCTTTCCCGTAAAGGCTCCGTATGCTATCATGATGTCTCTGGCCATGTCCAGAGCGCTGCCATATTTATAAAAAACGAACTCGCGTTTTTCCGGGTCGCATCTGCGCATGGAGATATCATCCGACAGTATTATACGATCTTCCTTTTCTGATCTGCTGTCCTCAGTAATAAAAAGATCATATCGGTCTACTTCTGCTTCTGCTTCTGTTTCGAAAAGAGAAATGTCAAAATTACCTCCGGCGGATATCAGCGATCCGGCCAGGGCTTTTCCGTATTCGGCATCACCTGTTATCAGGGCAATATCAATCGGCTTCATAACGCTCCTTTTTTCATGTAAATTTTTTCCATATTTATTACATGATAGGATATTTTTTAATATTTGTCAACCGATATTCTGTTTTTTTCCTCATTCCTACATTCGTTAAGCAGGATCAGCGTTTTCTTTCAGCACTTCTGCCAGTACTTCCGCACTGCGCCTGCATTTTTTCTCTGATATGGAAGCCACAGAAACCCGCAGTCCCTTGGCGAGCGGAACGGCAAACACGCCTTTTTTTTCGAGCTGTCTGCTTATCCTGTCTGAATCCGTGCACTCTACACAGCTGAAGAATCCGGCATCGAAAGGCACCGGCTCTATGCCATGCGACTTTAATGCGTCTGTGAATATCCTGCCTCGTTTTGCCAGCATATTTCTTAATCCGTCTCTTTCCTGTTCAACTTTTTTCATCAGGCTGCTGTCTGCAAAAATATCGGCAAACAGTGCCTGCGCCGCATGGACGCCGTTGGACCATGACCCGCGTGAAGAAAATTCTGAAACCATCCTGAACTCAGATGCGATCTCAGGTGTCTTTGCAATACAGATCATCGCGCCGCACCTCATGCCGTACATGGTCAGCGTTTTGCTTGCGCTGTATCCTATGACCGGAAGCACGTTATCACTGAATTTTTCCAGTTTGGGCAAAAAACTTCTTGCCTCTTCTTCGTCTCCCGCAAAATCTATATACGCAGCATCTATAAAAAGCGTTATTTTTTTATCACCTGCAGCTATATCGTCAAGTATTTCCGTAAGCCGGTCCCAGTCACTGTCGCTGAGAGAATAACCGGTGGGGTTGTGCGCAGGTGTGTTGAGTATAAGTATAAGGCTTCCCTGTGCCTCTGCAAGTTCTTTTGCCTTCTTCTCAAGAGCTTCAAAATTGTAATTTCGGTTTCTGTCAAACATCTCATATGTGACCAGCTTTCTGCCTGTCTCCTGTGAGATTATATTATATGGGCCCCAGAACCAATCAGTTGTAAGTACGCTGTCCCCTGCCTCCGAATAATTCGAAATAGTATTTCTGATAGCGCCGGTGCCGCCTACCGTAGCACATACCTCTGTAAACGCATCGGGCACATAATTTTTGAATACAGCCTTCCTGACCGCATCTCTGAATTCAGGTATGCCGCCTATGGGAGCATATTCCGCATAGTCCGTTACGGACAGCTTTCCTATAGTCTCCGCTACTGACGACAGGACCATAAGGTTCCCGTCATCATCAAGAAGAGCACCTATAGCTGCATTAGCTACAGAATCATTGCCCTCCTTCCGGATCATGGCCTTGGCTCTTCCGTTAAGTGAAAATATTTTGTCCTCTTTTGGTATCTTCCTGCCGTTTGCATGTGCGATTAACATGTATTCCCTCCGATATTGATGTTCACTCCGAAATTTCTGTTCAAGTCTGTACAAAGATCCAGACGAACCGGAAACCTCATCAGTATATTCTTTTTATTTCATCCGCATCAAGTCCTGAGCCCAAAAGGACCATAAGCTTGAGTCTGGCCTTCTGACCGGACAGATCTCTTCCGCTTATAACTCCCATGGACGCAAGCTGTGCCCCTCCGCCTTTATAATCGTAGACGGCAATAGCTTCACCGTCGAAGCACCTGCTGACGATAACTACGATGATCCCCTTTCCGATTGCAGCTTCTATGCTTTCGACGATCGCCGGAGGTACGTTTCCGGCTCCGAATCCCTCTATAACGATCCCCTTGTAGTCATTATCTATGCAGGATCTTATAAATGAATCGTCCATTCCCGTGCATACCTTGATCAGCGCCACTTTCTGATCCAGGTTCTCCGGAGAATAAACATCCTCGATGAACGGGCGGCGGTCATATATTATCTCGCCGTTATATACTCCTCCCAGCGCGCCTTTCGGAGATACGAACGCATCTATCCTGTTGGCATGGTACTTTTCAGCATCTCTTGCGCTGTGGATGGTCTCATCGAAATAAACGAGCACTCCTTTTCCTCTCGACTGGTCTGCCTGTGCTATTTTTATCGCCCCGCTGAGGTTACCGGCTGCATCCACATAAAGTTCATTCCCGCTTTTCATCGCACCCGTGATAACAACAGGTTTTTCCGACCTTATCAGCAGACTGAGAAGATAACTCACTTCATCCACGGAATCCGTGCCCTGGACGATGACCGCACCTGCAACCTGCTCCTTTTCAAGAGACTTTTTTATCATGGCTGAAAGATCCAGTACGAATTCCGGCGTTATATGCGGACCAGGTCTTAATTGCAGATCCCTAAGATCCACATTCGTACCTCCCAGATGTTTCCTGATACCATTTATAAGGTCTTCTCCGGACAGTTCAGGTGCAATAGTGCCGGTTTCAGCGCTGTACAAAGAACTGATCGTTCCTCCTGTCGTAAATACTGCTACTGTTGATCTGGTCATTTTCCCTCCTCGATGGTATCCTTCAACATATCTGACACAAATGTTTTGAGTTTTATGTCGGTTCTTTTGTCGATATGCCGGAAAAAGCAAAGCTCTTCCCAGCATATCACAGTGATCATCGACGCGATCTCCTGCTCAGGCATCGATAATATCGATACGCATAATTCATTTCATTGCGCATCGTTCCGAATTGTAATTCCAGTCGCACGCATCCATTTTCTTCATAAAATCAGCGACTTCGTCTATGACGACTCTTTTCATCTTATCGCCCTTTTCTTTTGTTGCCTTGGTTGGATCCCCCGTCGCGCAGCAGTCTGTGAGCTCCGCGAAATTCCACTTTATTTCTATGTTCTTCGGAAGATCCGGAACGACACCGTCAGCATGCTCCATTTCGATAAGGTCTCCGAAAAGTGAAAGTCCTATCGATGTTTCGCCTTCACCTGCATGACCAAGGCCGTTCCATACCTCAAACGTATCGTCAGGCAGCATGTTCCCGGCAGCTACCCACCAGTCATTCAGGCTTGCTATGCGTGCCTCCGGATGTGATACTTTTATTTCCCTGCTGGCGATCTCGATGGGAGCGATGTTGCCGTCATGTCCGTTCATTATGAAAATATGTCTGATCCCGTATCTGAGTATCGAATCAAGTATGTCCTTCAGCACATCGATCAGTGTTTCCGGTTTGATGGAAAGCTGGAAAGGAGATATACCGTAATGTTCGCTGTAACCCACCGTTATCGGGGGCAACACCAGGAGTCCGTCTACTTTCTTTGCGACCTCGCAGGAAAGCATATATGCCACATGTGTATCAGTTCCCATAGGCATATGCATACCGTGAGCCTCGCACGATCCCACGCTGACGATCGCCTTGTCGAAATTTCCTTTTGTATAGTCATATCCTGTTAAATTCCAGGCTTCGTTTGTCATGATAATAACTTCCTTTCATCAATTGTTCAGAGTTTTTTCTCTCATTTTTTTCCCTATAGTGAAATAATAAACCGAGGCTATCGCGAGCCATATCATTCCTGCCAGCAATATCACCTTGCCTCCGGGCACGAACAGCTGCGCAGTGAATATACCGATCATGAGTATGACTACGATGACCTGTATCACTTTTGCTCCTGGTGCTTTCCACTTGAGACGTGACGGATCCTCAGCTTCTACGATTTTCCTCATTTTCGGCTGTGACAAAGCGATCATCAGCCATGCGAACAGGAATCCGAATCCGCTTATGCTTGCGAGCCATACATATGCAAAGTCGGGGAAAGCAAGGTAGAGCAAGGCTCCCACAAACAGCACCATACAGCTTGCGAATATAGCATTCACCGGAGTTTTATGCTTATTGCTTATCTTTGCGAAAACTTTGGGGAAATAACCTTCACGTGAAAGCGAGAACAGCATCCTTGATGTTGCATATACTCCTGTATCTATACATGAAAGTGCAGCTGTCAGTACTACAAAATTCATTACGTTGCCGGCAACCGGGCCTCCCAGAAGTGTGAATGCGTCGACATACGGACTGGAGCTTACGCCTGCCTGCTGCCACGGCAATACTAATACGAGTACGGTTATGGAAATTATATAAAGCACTATTATTCGAAATACCGTTCCGGTAAGTGCCTTAGGTATATCTCTTTCCGGATGTGCGCTTTCTTCAGCAGCAGTACCGATGGCTTCAGTACCGCCATAAGAGAATATGACCATGATCATGGCTCCGAAAACGCCTCCGATGCCTGCCGGTGCGAATCCTCCGCTTGCTGTCATGTTAGACACTGTGATATCAGGATTCATATGGAATCCGAGTTCGATACATCCCCATATGATGAATGTCAGCAATGCCACTACTTTGATAAGGCTGAGCCAGAATTCGACCTCGCCGAATACCAGGACTCCTATAAGATTCACGGTGGTCATCAGCAGAGCTACCGCAAGACAGAATACCCAGATTGGGATCTCCGGGAACCAGACATGCAGAAAAGTCCCTGCTGCAATGGTTTCAGAAGCCGGTCCTATCAGAAATGCCAGCCAGTATGTCCAGCCGGTGACAAATCCGGCCCATGGATGTATAGCCTTTGTGGCATATACCTGGAATGATCCTGCCACTGGTGAAGCGACAGCCATTTCAGACAATAATGTCATTACCAGTATTGTCACAATACCGCCGATAAGGTAAGAAAAAATAACTGCAGGGCCTGCAGTCTTTATTGCAGCACCTGCTCCAAGGAAATAACCTGCACCTATAACGCCTCCGATGGAGATCATAGTAAGATGTCTCGCCTTCAGATCACGTTTAAGTCCAGTTCCGCTGTTCTCAGACATAGGTATACTCCTCTCTTAAATAGGTTAATACAAGTTCTTATAAAATTTTATCATTAAAGAATTCTATTACAATCGTTCTTTCTCTAAAGGCGGTGAATATTATTTGTTCTTTCGACAATAAGCTTGATTTTTCTATGCTTTCAGCCTCTCGATTCTATTGTACAAGCATCTTTGGCTATGATATAATTGTAGGCATACAGATTTCAGGAGGTCATATGGTTACGGTTGTCGAATTACTTTCTCATCCTGTATTCAAGGGTTTTTCCCTGGTCACTGACAGGAGCGGCATATATAATCATGTCAGGGATACAGGCATCTTTGAATGGGAAAACGAAGAAATGGTGAAAAGCACTTTTCATCAGGGCAGCTTTGTCCTGACTACATTGGCTGTCTATAAGGATGATCCCGAACAGGCTATGAAAATGACCAGGCTGCTGATCAGCAGGCGCCTTTCCGCGTTATGTATCAAAAGGATCTACTTCGATACTCTTCCTCAGGAAGTAATCGATATGGCCAATCACATGCATGTACCGGTCCTGTTTTTTTCCGACACTTATTTCCCTGATCTGATATTTACTATACGGAGTGCGCTGACGCCCAGCGAGATAAACTCGTCCCAGCTGCGCATAATCCGAAAAATACTGTATGAAAATCCTGGGAAGCTTGAAACAGAGCTTCTTGTAAAAGATATCAATCCGCTTTTTCAGAACAATATGCTGTGTGCTTTTGCGAATGTCAAAGACCGTGAACATGCCAGCTCGATACTGGATAAGCACGAGTCCTCATACCGCCATTCTATCGAACTGCTTTCAGTTGACTCCAACGTAGTATGGTCACGCATATTCATGTCCACCGGGATCCTGCTCATCTACAGCGATAATCGAAGCGACGCAGACCTGCAGAATGGCGTATTGAAAGTGATCCGGATGATTGATGACGATCTTGATGATTTTGCAATCGGCATAAGCGATGTGCATACATCCCCTTCCGAGATGGGGATCATGATAAAGGAAAGTGTGTATGCCTCCGTGGACAGCCAGATATCATGCCTGCCTATGGAATCCTTTGACAGGATCGGCATATCTCAGATAATATGTCCGCTTTGCAACGAATACTGGTTCAACCGTTATTACGATTCCATGATGGGTAAAATCAGAAAATACGACGAACAGCACAACTCCAGTCTTTTCAGAACAGTTTACGAATATGTCCGATGTGACGGAGATGCATATGAAACAGCTGACAGAATGTTCCAGCATGTGAACACTATAAGATACCGCCTGAACAAAGCATATTCGGTATTCGGAATAAGCGAAGCCAGAGGTAAAAAAAGTCAGCTTTTTATACTTGTAACGCTGCATGAAATCAAAAAAATACTTAACGGTACTATGATATGAAACGGAACATACGGCTGCTACAGTATCTTTCGCCATAAAGTTTCAAGATATCTGTTCTTCTCTGTATCATTTCTCACCGTATCCTCAGCGGCTGTTACAATAGCCTCGCTGAATATCATCTGCCATCCCAGGTGACTGCATATGCACTTCATCTGATCCTTTATAAGATCATATTCCGGATCCGACAGATCTGCCATTCCGGTGATCACTATCCCCGCTTTTTTATCCTGCTGCTTGAACTGCTCCGATCTCGAATACATCTTGTCGACGACCAGTTTAAGCTGTGCTGTCATCCCCCACCAGTAAACAGGCGTGCCCACCAATATTACGTCTGCATCATATATGGCCTGTGTTATTTTCACGCTGTCGCTGTCTGTAACACACAGGCCTCCGTTGGATTTGCAGGAATCACAGTTGATGCATCCGCTGATGTCCAGACCGCAGACATCCACAGTCAAGACCTCTGCTTCCTTTATGTTGTTCTCTATCCCTCTTTTTACAGCCTCCAGAGCTGTACTGGTGTTACCGTTTTTTCTGGGGCTCCCGTTAAGAATAAGTACTTTCACAATAATACCTCCATGTTCTTTTTCCTGTTGCATCTTCCAAAAGAGAGAGACCTTATGCAGTCTCCCTCTTTCTGTTTTCTTTTTCTTTTGCTGGCCCTTCCCTTACTCAGCTTCCGTATTTACAAAAGCCTGCGCGGCTGCCAGTCTTGCTACCGGGACTCTGAACGGCGAACAGGAAACATAATCCAGTCCTATGTTGTGGCAGAATTCTATAGTCTTGGGATCTCCGCCATGTTCTCCGCATATGCCCATCTTCATATTTGCTCTCGTCTGTCTTCCTTTTTCCACTGCCATCTTCACCAGCTGGCCTACACCGTCCTGATCCAGTGTCTGGAACGGATCCTCTTCGAATATGAGCTTGTTCCTGTATTCTTTTATGATCTTTCCTGTATCATCCCGTGAAAATCCGAATGTCATCTGGGTAAGATCATTGGTACCGAATGAGAAGAATTCCGCTTCCTTTGCGATCTCATCAGCTGTAAGAGCAGCTCTTGGTATCTCTATCATAGTGCCGACCTTATAATCGAATTTTATGTTTTCCCTTTCGAATATCTTCTCTACAGTCTCTACTACAGTCTTCTTCACGAAAGAAAGTTCCTTTTCAAGTCCTACCAGAGGTATCATTATCTCAGGTACTATCTCCATTTTCTTTTCTCTTCTCAGTTCGATAGCAGCCATCATTATGGCTTCTGTCTGCATTTCGGCTATTTCAGGATATGTCACCGCAAGACGGCACCCTCTGTGTCCCAGCATCGGGTTGAATTCATGAAGTTCTTCCACTTTTTTGGTCAGTTTTTCATAGGGCACCTTTATCTGCTCCGACAGTTCCCGTATTTCATACTGACTGTGAGGAAGGAATTCATGGAGCGGCGGATCAAGCAGCCTTATGGTCACCGGTCTGTCTTCCATCACTTCGTATATGCCCTTGAAATCTCCCTTCTGGTAAGGAAGCAGAAGCTTGAGAGCTTCCCGTCTTTCCTCTTCGGAATCAGCCAGGATCATGCGGCGTACATTAGGTATCCTCTCCTCTTCGAAGAACATATGCTCAGTCCTGCACAATCCGATGCCTTCAGCCCCGAAAAGGACTGCCTGCTTAGCATCTCTCGGATTGTCAGCATTTGTTCTGATCTTCAGAGTCCTTATATCGTCGGCCCACTTCATTATTGTCCCGAAATCTCCCGAAAGCTCCGGCGGGACGGTCTTTATAAGGCCCTTGTAGACCACACCTGCTGTTCCGTCCAGAGAGATATAATCTCCTTCCGAAAACACATTGTCACCTGCAGTGAGTTTTTTGCCGGCTTCATCGACTTTTATCTCAGAACATCCCGAAACGCAGCATTTGCCCATACCTCTCGCAACTACTGCCGCATGTGAAGTCATCCCGCCTCTTGCAGTAAGTATGCCTTCTGCGGCTACCATCCCGGCAAGGTCTTCAGGAGATGTCTCAAGTCTTACCAGCACTACCTTTTCACCGTTCTGCACAGCAACTGATGCATCTTCAGCCGTGAAATATATCTTGCCTGCTGCAGCTCCCGGAGAGGCTGCAAGCCCCCTGGTCACAGCTACTGCCTTTTTCAGTCCGTCATCGTCGAATTTCGGATGAAGCAGCTGATCTATCTGAGCGGGCTCAAGTCTTGTGACTGCTGTTTTCCTGTCGATAAGGCCTTCATTTTCCATGTCCACGGCTATCTTTACAGCAGCGGCGGCAGTCCTCTTGCCGTTTCGCGTCTGAAGCATGAAAAGTTTGTTTTTCTCTACGGTAAATTCCATATCCTGCATGTCCTGATAATGCTTTTCAAGGAGTTCAGCTATTCTCAGGAACTCTTTATATACGTCCGGGAAAGCCTTTGCCATCTCTGCTATAGGCTGAGGTGTTCTTATTCCCGCTACGACATCTTCGCCCTGAGCGTTCACCAGGAATTCTCCGAATATCTTGTTTTCCCCGTTTACAGGGCTTCTTGTAAAAGCGACTCCGGTGCCGGAAGTGTCACCCATGTTTCCGAATACCATAGACTGCACATTGACAGCAGTACCCAGATCGGAAGGGATGTTGTTCAGCTGTCTGTAAAGTATAGCTCTCTCATTGTTCCATGAACGGAACACAGCCATTATAGCCTCCATGAGCTGATCCTTGGGATCCTGCGGAAAATCTCTGCCCATCTCTTTTTTGACAAGCTTTTTATAATCTGTTATGATCTCTTTCAGATCTTCTGTAGTCAGCTCCACGTCGTACTGGCAGCCTCTTTCTTCTTTTTTTCTGTCAAAAATAGCATCGAATTTTGTTTTGGATATCTCCATCACGACATCGCCGAACATCTGTATGAACCTTCTGTAGCTGTCATAGGCAAATCTTTCGTTGTCCGTGAGTCTTGCCAGTCCTGTCACAGTATCGTCATTGAGCCCGAGGTTCAGGATTGTATCCATCATTCCCGGCATGGAAAAAACTGCTCCTGATCGGACAGAAACCAGCAAAGGATTTTTCACATCGCCGAATTTTTTTTCAGTTACGTTTTCCAGATCAGCCAGCTTTGCGAATATATCCTTAACTATATCTTCACTGATTTTTTTTCCTTCATCGTAATACCTGTTGCATGCAGCTGTCGTTACAGTAAAACCAAACGGTACAGGCAGTCCTATTTTTGTCATTTCCGCAAGGTTTGCTCCCTTGCCGCCCAGCAGGCTTCGCATGTCTTTTGAGCCTTCATTGAATGAATAAACAAATTTCTCCATATTTATCTTTATCTCCTTTAAAAAATAGTTCTCTTTTCTATATATTCCCTGACTTCTTCCACAGGTATCCTTACCTGTTCCATGGTGTCCCTGTCACGTACTGTCACACATCCGTCCTCTTCTGTCTGAAAGTCCACACATATGCAGAAAGGTGTGCCGATCTCATCCTGTCTCCTGTACCTCTTCCCTATGGAACCGGTGACATCATAGTCTGTCATGAAATTCCTGGAAAGCTCATTATAGAAAGGTTCAGCCAGACCCGAAAGCTTCTTCGCCAGAGGAAGCACAGCAGCCTTGAACGGTGCTACGGCCGGATGGAATCTCATTACTGTACGCACGTCTTCTTTTCCCTTGCTGTCTTTAAGTATTTCTTCATCATATGCATCACACAAAAATGCCAGAGCGAGTCTGTCAGCTCCCAGAGAAGGCTCTATGCAGTAAGGTATGTATTTTTCATTGTTTTCGGGATCCGTATATGCCATTTCCTGTCCCGAATATTCGCTGTGCCGTTTGAGATCGAAATCGGTCCGGTCTGCGATCCCCCAGAGTTCTCCCCATCCGAAGGGGAAAAGATACTCGATATCTGTAGTGGCATTGCTGTAATGAGACAGTTCCTCCTTGTCATGATCCCTCATTTTTATGTGTTCCTCTTTCATGCCAAGCGACTTCAGGAATCCTGCGCAATAATCCTTCCAGAATGCGAACCACTCAAGGTCTGTCCCCGGTTCACAGAAAAATTCCAGTTCCATCTGTTCGAATTCTCTGATCCGGAATATGAAATTGCCCGGCGTGATCTCGTTCCTGAAGGATTTTCCTATCTGTGCGATACCGAATGGTATCTTTTTTCTGGAAGTCCGCTGAACATTTTTGAAATTGACAAATATGCCCTGTGCTGTCTCAGGTCTCAGAAATATCTCAGACTGGGAGTCTTCGGTAACGCCCTGGAAAGTCCTGAACATGAGATTGAACTGTCTTATGCCCGTAAAATCGCTTTTGCCGCATTCAGGACATTTCACCGCATTCTTTTTCAGATATTCCTCGAGTTTCTCCTTTGGCCATCCGTCCACAGCAATATCGTTTATTCCCTGGGCCGCCATATGGTCTTCGACAAGATTGTCGGCACGGAACCGAGCCTTGCAGTTCCTGCAGTCCACAAGAGGATCAGCAAAACCGCCTACATGTCCGGAAGCTTCCCATACCCGGCGGTTCATCAGGATCGCCGCATCCAGTCCTACGTTGTACGGAGATTCCTGAACAAATTTTCTCCACCATGCTTTCTTGAGATTATTTTTGAATTCAACTCCGAGAGGACCGTAATCCCAGGCATTTGCAAGTCCGCCGTATATATCCGAGCCCGGATATACGAAGCCTCTGTTTTTAGCCAGAGCAACGATCTTCTCCATTGTCACTGTCGTACTCATTTATTCCTTTTCGCCTTTCTTCGCTGCTTTTTCTATTTTGTCCGCAACATCTGCTGCTTTTTCCCTTATATCGTCTGCCTTTTCTGCCGCCTTCTCTTTGAAGTCGTCTGCCTTTTCGTCTATATCGGCAAAAGTATCGGCAAAATCGCTGGCAGCTTTGTTCTTTCTGCTCTTCAATGCATCCGAGGTCTTGTTTACCGCATCGCCCGCAGCGTCCTTTACTTTATTCACAGTTTCACTGCTCTTTACTTTGTCATATATATCACTGCCCTTGACTTTCTCATATACGTCTGAGCCTTTGTCCTTGGCAGCATCCGCAAATTCAGAGCCCTTTTCGACAGCTTTGCTCATAGCGTCGCTGGCCCTCTCGCTTACGTCGATTATCGTTCCGTCGGTTTTCACTATCTCGACGACACATTTGAAACCGAAAGCTGCTATGGCTCCGGCAAGCATTCCCCACGGAGCCAGGACGATGCCTATGATACCGACATTTACCGGGATATTTACTACGGCATCTCCGTCTTTTTTCTTTACGACGATCTTTGACACATTTCCTTTTTTGACCAGATCCTTGATGGAATCTATCACCGCAGCACCTTGCTCGCCGAAAGTTTTTCTGCTTTTCTCATCGATGCTTTCCTCGATGTTGATTATTGCGTCAACGACGCTTCCGTCTGCTGCTTCCAGAGCTTCTTTCGCTTCCTTGTAGCTTACTCCGGTCCTGTCTTTCACCAGTTCGATTTTTTCCAATGTGATTTCCATGATCCTACCTCCTATTTATCGGTTAAATACGCTTCGCTTTTAAGATCCCTGATGTCCAGATGAAAAGCGATATATTCGTTCAGTAGTTTTCTTATCTCTCCGGTCTTATCCTCTCCCAGAGCAAGGTTCTGCAATTCAGAAAGAGGTCTTTCAGAAAAATAATTCAGTATCTGTATTATATCAAAGCTCATATCATAAATCAACGGATCATTGCCCTTCTTCCTTTTATTTTCAAGGCAATTTCCGCACAGGATCCCGCCTTCCCTTATATCCAGGGCTGCAGCCTTTTCTTTATGTCCGCAGCAGATGCACTGTCCGGTCTCCGGCATGTATCCCAATATGTCCAGAGCCTTTATCTCATAAGCAAGCACCAGTGTCATATATTTTCTGTTCCGGCCTTCGATAGTGTTGAAAAAATCCATAAGAAGATTGAAAAGTCCGGGATTAGGCTGTTCCTCTGCAGTAAACTTTTCCGTCAGTTCAAGCACATATGAGCTGCACATGAATTTATCCACGTCTTCCCCGATCCTGTAGTAGCTCTTTATTGCGTACGCTTCATTTATATTGTAACTGCCGCCTCTGTCATATATCTGATAACGACCGAAAGTAAACGGTCTCATGGCAAGCGCGGATCTGCTTTTTCCTTTTTCGTTTATACTGGTGCCCGCGCTGATCTTTCCCTTTTTTCTGGAAAATAAAAGAACCATCCTCCTGCCGTTGACGGTCTTGATCTGTCTTAAGATGATTCCTTCAGTATCTATATACATTTTTTATTCCTTATATCCGAGATCGGAAAGATCGAAATCGCTGTTGCGCCAGTTCTCTCTGACTTTGACCCACAGTTCCAAAAATACTTTCGTTCCGAGAAGCGCTTCTATCTCTTCTCTGGCACTTTTTCCAACACCCTTGAGTTTTCTGCCGTTTTTACCTATTATTATACCCTTGTGAGTTTTTTTCTCACAGTATATTACCGCACTTATGTTTGTTATGTCCTGTTTTTCCTCATATTTTTCGATCTCGACAGCTACCCCGTGAGGTACTTCCTCCTGAAGATACATAAGCAGTTTTTCCCTTATCATTTCGCTTACGATGAATTTTTCAGGATGATCTGTGATCATGTCCGCCGGAAAAAACATAGGCCCTTCCTTTATCATCTCTTTGATCCTGCATAGAAGATCATCCAGATTGCTGCCTTTTTTGGCAGATATCCCGATTATATCGTCGAATATCCCTGTATCGACGTATTTGTCATATATTTTCCTGTATCTGTCCGGCCCTATTATGTCTATCTTGTTGATTATGAGCAGTTTAGGTGTACCGACGTCACTGAGAAGTTTCGTTATACGGTCGTCTTCGCTGGAATTCTCTCCGAATTCATCTACCAGAAACAGTATTACGTCTACTTCTCCGAAAGTATGCAGCGCTTTTTCCGACATGATAGTTCCAAGTTTGTTCCTGGGTCTGTGTATGCCCGGAGTGTCTATGAAAACTATCTGCGCCTCATCATCCGTGTATATGCCTCTTATTACATTTCTGGTAGTCTGGGGTTTTTCAGTAGTAATGGCGATCTTCTCTCCCAGTATGGAATTCAGCAGCGTCGATTTCCCTACATTAGGTCTTCCTGCTATTCCGACAAATCCGCTTTTCACAATACAAATCCTTTCGGAAGAAGCTCTGAAAGTTCGAATACTTCCAGATGTTCTTCATCATCTCCGGTTATGACTTTCATGTCAGGACTGAATTCATACATGAACTGCCTGCATGAGCCGCACGGCCATGCCTTGCCTCCGCTGGATGCAACAGCTATTGCATCGAACTCTCTTTCACCGTCAGCCACTGCTGCCGATATTGCTGCTCTCTCAGCACAAAGTCCTGCGCTGAAAGAAGCATTTTCCACATTCACGCCGGTATATGTCTTTCCTGAAGCGGTCAGCACCGCCGCTCCCACTTTGAATTTCGAATATGGCGCATATGCATTCTGCAAAACATCAGCTGCTTTTTCATAAAGTGTTCTGTACATTATGAAGACCTACCTTTCAAGTCCCGAATCCAGCATTATTTTTTCTTCTTCCTCTCTCATGCGGCCTTTCTCATTTTTTTCTTCATGATCATAGCCGAGGAGATGCAGCATACTGTGGACAAAAAGATATACCAGTTCCCTCTCTTCCGAATGTCCGAATTCATCTGCCTGTATAAGGGCCTGCTCGGTACATATTACTACATCCCCCAGTGTTATCCTGCCTTCGGCTGGTATCTCCTCTGCGGAATCATACTGAGGGAAAGAAAGAACATCCGTGGTTTTGTCTATACCTCTGTAAAGCCTGTTGAGTTCCTTTATTTCCTGCATATCGACAAAAGATACGCTGACTTCGACGTCATCGGTCCTTAATCCTTCATAAGTCAGGCATAAATTGCCGGTTTTTGTCATACTGTCTGTAATTTTTTCTCCTGGTCTGACATCGCCGCTGAAAACCAGCTCCATCGGATCACCTCATATCTATTTTCTGTTCTCAGTGCTGCTTTTATCATCTGTGCTGCCCTCAGAATAACTGTCATAAGCGTTTATTATCTTCTTTACAAGCTCATGTCTGACTACATCCACGTCCCGGAGGTAGCAGAACTCTATATCTCTGACATCGCGCAGTATCTTTGTCACTTCCACGAGTCCCGAACACCTGCCTCTCGGCAGATCTATCTGTGTTATATCTCCTGTTATCACCATCCTGGAATCGAACCCCATCCTTGTAAGGAACATCTTCATCTGCTCTTCGGTAGTATTCTGAGCTTCATCCAGTATAATGAACGAATCGTCCAGAGTGCGCCCGCGCATATATGCCAGCGGTACTATCTCTATCAGTTCTTTTTCCTTCAGTCTCAGCGCACTGTCTCTTCCGAGTATATCGTAAAGCGCATCGTAAAGCGGTCTCAGATAAGGATCGACTTTTTCCTGCAGATCTCCCGGCAGAAACCCGAGGCTCTCTCCGGCTTCCACTGCCGGCCGCGCAAGTATTATCTTGCGTACTTCCTTGCGTTTGAATGCGCTCACTGCCATAGCCACTGCTATATATGTCTTTCCTGTACCGGCCGGACCTATCCCGAAAACTATGCTTTTTTTCCTTATCGCATTGAGATACGCTTTCTGACCCAGTGTTTTCGGTCTGATAGGCTTGCCCATATGTGTATAGCATATTATGTCTTTTTCGATGCTGGTTTCCCTGTAAGAGACACCCTTGTCCACCAGAGCCAGTACATAGTTGATTTTCTGGCTGTCTACCTTTTCACCGGCTTCAATTATGCTGATAAGTTCCTTCAAAACGGCTTCAGCTTTCTCCGCATCGTTTCCCCTGATCAGTATCTCATCGTCCCTCTGTATGATATCCGCCGACAGGTTCTCTTTTATTATGTTGACATTCCTGTCCATACTTCCGAAAAGTTCACTGCGGTCCAGCGTTTCGCCGGTTTTTATTCTTACGATTTTATCCAAATATTTTCTCCCAGACAAGAACAACCCGATAATATCGGGTTGCCATTGTTTCTATGCAAGGAATTCTTCTATTATCTTCCTGACTTTCGTACCTTCGGCAACTCCTTTTACTTTCGGCATAGTAGCGCCCATGAGTTTCCCCATGTTTTCCTTACCGCCTTCAATGCCGAGTTCTGCTGCCACAGTCCTGACGATATCTTTGATCTCTTCCTCAGAAAGCTGCCTTGGCAGGTATTCGGAAAGGACTTCGATCTCAGCCCTATAGGCATCTGCCAGATCTTTTCTTCCGCCCTTTTCAAAATCTTCCAGTGCATCTTTCCTTAATTTGACCTGTTTGGCTATTATAGGAATGACATCTTCATCTTCAAGATCCTTTCTGGTGTCGATCTCAACCTGCTTGATCGCGGCACGTGTAAAGCTTATTGTATTTTTCCTTACCTCATCATGCGCTTTCATAGCCTCTTTGAAATCGTCCATCAGTCGTTCCTTCAAGGTCAATTGAAACACCTCTTTCATATTGATCAGTATTTTTTGTTCGCTTTCTTTCTTGCAGCTTCAGATTTCTTTTTTCTCTTTACGCTGGGCTTTTCATAGTGCTCTCTTTTTCTAAGCTCGCTCATAACGCCGTCGCGTGCGCAAGAACGCTTAAATCGCTTAAGCGCGCTTTCCAGACTTTCATTTTCCTTTACTATTACCTGTGCCATACTCTTACTCACCTCCTGACGTTGCAAACTTTTGCCTGTTGACAAATTATTATACTATCAACCGGGCGGCCATGTCAACTTTCTCTTGCCCAAAAGATGCATATGCAGATGAGGAACAGTCTGCAGACCGTCCTCTCCGCAGTTCATGACTACCCTGTACCCGTTCTCCAGGCCGAGACCGGCAGCGATATCCTTGATCTTCATTACCATATAACCCATCAGATCCTGGTCTTCAGGCTCAAGGTCGTCAGTGGAAGCTATATGTTTTTTCGGCACTATCAGCACATGGACCGGAGCCTGAGGCTCAAGGTCATGGAAACAGTAGATCCTGTCATCCTCATATGCAGGTTTTGACGGAATTTCTTTAGATACTATCTTGCAGAAAATACAGTCTGCCATATTTTTACCTCCTGTTTTGATCTATATTTTTTTATATTCATATCCTTACGGTATCTCCGGGAGCAGCTGTTTTTTTCCTGTACCCGTGTATAGTCACCGTGGCCACTTCAGTATCGAGTTCGTCTTTTATATCTATTATGAAAAAACAGTTTCGTTCGCCGTCCTTAGTGCACATGGCTTCAGCTGTTATTGTACTGCCCTTTGCCCTTGAAAGAAAAGTTATCTCGCTGGTAACGGTCACCGTAGGCATGTTCCCTGTATTGGCAGCAACAGCAAAAGTGAAGTCTGCCAGTGTATATATAGCCCCGCCCATAGGCGTGCCCAGAGCATTCATGTGTTTCGGCCCGAGCTTCAGTGAACATTTTGCGTAATCCTTTGCAGCATCTTCAATCTCTATGCCTGTAGTCTCAGTAGCAAATATATCATTCTTGAATATCCGCTTCGCTTCTTCCAGATAATCCATTTATTTCTCCTGAATGTCTCCATTGTGTTTTACGGCAGTTCTGACTTTCATAACAGAAGAGCTTATCGCTCCTTCGAGACATTCCTTCATGCATTCGCCGCATCTGATGCATTCAGTACTGTCAGGATTATTATACATCTGAATGCCGAGTTTGCAAACTTTTTCACACTCTCCGCATTCAGTACACTTGTTCTTATCCACGTAATATCTGTAAAATGAAACTTTGTTGAACATACCGTATATGGCCCCCAGAGGGCACAGCCATCTGCAGAACGGCCTGTAGATCACAACCGACAGGAATATCAGCATGACCAGGATGAAAGACTTCCAGACGAAAAGAAACCCGGCCGCTTTTCGCAGGCCTTCGTTGAGCAGGAGCAGCGGCCAGCCGGCCATCAGTGTCCCTGAGGGACAGATGTATTTGCAGAACCATGGTTCTCCCTGTCCGAAATCATTAACGAAAAACATGGGAAGTATCATGACAAAAACCAGCAGGATAATGTATTTCAGCCATTTCAGATAACGGTCCGCTCTGAAATGCCTGATTTTCTTTACGAATGGGATCCGGTCGAGCAGATCCTGGAACAGTCCGAAAGGACAGAGCCATCCGCATACGAACCGCCCCATGAGTACTCCTGCAACAGCAAGAAAACCCAGCACATAAAAAGAGACACTAAAACGGCGGTCATCAGCAACTGCCTGCAGGGATCCGATGGGGCACGAACCCAGAGCTCCCGGACAGGAATAGCAGTTCAGCCCGGGAAGGCACATGTTCTTCAGGTCACCCTGATATATCCTGCCATGAGCGAATCCCTGATAATATCCGTTGGTCACGGCTGTGAATACCGTCTGTATCGCAGTTCTCAATCTAACCAATCCCGATACACTCCAGACATACATTCACTGCTTTGCTGAGAATGAGCGCTGTTTCGCCTCTGAATATCCCTGCTGCCATCAGCGCCGCTCCGGCCATCAGCAGTATGAGCCCTTTACGATTCAAGAAGCTTATCAATTATATCACTCCATTCTTCATAACTGTAAGCACCTTCATAAAATTTGCTGACCACATCACCATTTCTGTCTACAAAAAACGCCGTCGGCGTCACCGAAACGTCGCTGAAGACTTTTTCCGCGCTGTCTGGTACAGGTATATTTTCAAATGTCACTCCCTGCCTTTCTGCTATCTTCCTGGCATAATCAGCCTGATCATCATCCACGGAACCATCGCTGTTCTGGATATCCACCACTGTTCCCAGAACGTTCACGCCTTTTTCCTTATACTTTTTATATATCTTTTCCATGTCAGGCAGGGAATCGATGCACGGGTTGCAGTATGTTCCCCATACATAAACAAGTGTGTATTCGGAATCCCTGACAGAATACTGATCCACTTCGCTGCCGTATATATCTTTTACGGAAAATGAGGAAAATGCCCCGCTGTAATTTCCGCTGTCATCTGTCCCGCTTTCCGTATCGTTTCCGCATCCGGTAAAAACAGCGATCACAGCAATCGCCAGTACAACTATGAGAATCTTTGATTTTTTCATATCCAGCAGCCTCCCTGATATCACTGTTGCACTGAATATACCCCGTTACTGCAGGCATCAATCACTTTTACATCCGTGAATCTTCCGGAAAGCTTTTCTTTCTCATTCGGGTCGCATTTTATGTAATTACGTATATAATTGCTGCTGTATCCGCAGACAGCTCCTTCTTTTTCGTCATATTCCTCCGGAAGTACCTTCTGGATCGTTCCCGTATTTTTTCTGAAGAATGTTTCAGCTGCCTTTTCTCCGGCTTCCGCCAGCCTGTCGCTCCTTTCGGCCTTTATCTCCGGACTTATCTGGTCACTCATGGCTGCGGCAGCAGTACCGCTGCGCTTTGAATATCTGAAGACATGCACCCTTGAAAACTCCGCTTCCCTGATCATCGAAAGACTGTCTTCGAGATCATCTTCAGTCTCTCCGGGAAATCCGGCTATCATGTCGGTGGTTATGCCGTAAAGGGGATCGAACTCTCTGAGTACAGCAACTATCTCAAGAAAATCCTTCCTGGTGTAATTCCGGTTCATGGCCGAAAGCACTCTGTCGCTGCCGCTCTGTACCGACAGATGCATATGTCTGCAGAGTCTTTCATACCTGAAAAGTCTTTTTACATATCCGGTATTTATCACTGTGGGCTCCAGTGAACTGAGCCTTACTCTGAAGTCTCCCGGCATATCTTCCAGCATCCTTATCACCGGCTCTATATCCGGTTCCCCGTTCCCGGCGCTGTACAATGCCGTATTTATCCCGGTAAGGACGATCTCGGAAAACCCTGAAAGGACCAGCTTTTCCGCTTCTTTTTTTATATCCTCCAGCTGTCTGCTCCTGATGGTCCCGCGTGCATAAGGGACTATGCAGTAAGAACAGAACCTGTCACATCCCTCCTGGATCTTTATGTAAGCTCTTGTCCTTGACTCCGTCGACATGACCGGCCCGGTCTCTTTATATACATGAAGTTCTTCTCTGCTATGACAGTGTATCTGCATCCTGCCTGTTTTTATATGATCTCGTACATATAGCGGCAGACTGTCCTTTTCATTGGTACCGGCAATGATGTCCACTCCTTCGATAGCAGAGATCCCGGCAGGATCCATCTGGGCATAGCATCCGGTGACCGCCAGCACTGCAGAAGGGTTATTCTTTCTGGCCCGGCGTATATACTGCCGTGATTTGCGGTCTGCCAAGCTGGTGACAGTGCACGTGTTTATGACATAAACATCCGCATATCCGGCGGCATCCTCGACTATCTCATACCCCATGCTGCGGAAATTTTCCTTCATTGCCTCTGTCTCATATTGATTGACTTTACATCCCAGAGTGTAAAACGCTGCTTTCATCGTCATTGCCGTTGCTTTCCTCTTCGTTTTCTTCAGGTTCCGGCAGGATATGCATTTTTATCTTTTCTATCCTGCGGTCTTTTACAGATTCGATGGTAAAAACATAGTTTTTGTATTCGAGAGGTTCCTGCTCTTTCTCACTGTCTTCCGGTATTTCTCCGAGCAGTTCTATGAGGAACCCGCCTATCGTCTCGCTGTTGTCCGAGAGAAGTTCAGTACCCAGTTCTTCATTGATGTCGTCAAGATCGACAGGTCCGTCTATTCTCCATGTGTTTTCGTCTATCTGCTGGATCTTCGGCTCTTCCTGATCATATTCATCATCTATCTCGCCCATGACTTCTTCTATAATGTCTTCCATGGTGACTATCCCGGAAAATCCCCCGTATTCATCGATAAGTATCGCTATATGCTGTTTAGTCTTCTGCAGTTCGAAAAACAGAGTATCTATGTTCTTCGTCTCCGGAACGAAAAAAGGTTTTCTGAGTATATCAGTTATATCTACGTTTTCAAAGCCTTCTTCCCGGGCTTTTATAAGATAATCCTTGATATGTATTATACCGATTATGTTATCGCTGTCATCGTCATACACGGGTATGCGGGAATAACGAAGCTCCATCAGTTCATCGATATACTCGCTTGTAGGATCATTGATATTTACCGCAAACACGTCAGTTCTGGGGGTCATCACTTCGTAAGCCAGCTTGTCGTCGAAGGCGAATATGCTGCCTATCATCTTTTTGCCCTCTTCCTTAAGAGCGCCGCTTTCCTGCCCGTTCTCCAGCATCGACATTATTTCTTCCTCGGAAAACTCTTCACTTTCGACATCGACTTTCTGTCCTGTGACCTTCAGCACGAAATTCACCGAAACCGAAAGGAACCAGGAAAAAGGTCTGTTCAGTGCGGAAAGAAAAGCAACGGAGCCTCCTGTGAACATCGCTATGCTCTCTGCGTGCTGCAGAGCTACTTTTTTCGGATAAAGTATCCCGAAGACCAGCATCACATAACATAGTATTATGGTAACCATTACTATGGCGATCTGCCCGGCGTAATGCCAGCCTGCTCCCGAAAGTAATGACTTGAGGTCATCTGCGATGCTCACTGCTGCCGCAGCGCTGACAAGAAACCCTGCGAAGGTCACGAGTATCTGTACCGCAGAAAGGAATCTGTTAGGTTCATCTATTAGTTTTTCAACGATTTTGGCTCGTCTGTCCTCTTGCTGAGCCAAAGCAGATATATTATTCTTATTGACTGAGACAAGAGCTGTCTCCGCCATTACGAAATATGCATCCAGAAATATCAGTAAAAGTAAAAGTATCAACTGGACCGCCAGAGGTAATCCGGGGTCAGGGTTTGCGTCCATGCTGCATCTCCTTTCTTTTTCTCAACATGAAACCTTTGCGTACAGGCTGCATCATTTTTATCTTTACGGTCTGCTGCGGATGCGGTGCCGATTCTAAAGGAGAATCTTCCTCATCAAGCATCGTTTCGATCTTCTGTATGAAAAAATCTCTTCCGGGCCCGAAGACCTCGATCTCATCGCCTTTCACCATCTTGTTTCTCTGCTCTATCTCCGCGAAGCCCGCAGCTTCATCATAGTTTTTTACTATGCCTACAAACGAATATTCCCTCGTATAATCACTGGTCCTGTAATTCTGATCTTTATTACCAGGTCTGTTGAAATAAAAACCGGTGGTGAACTCCCTGTGGCTCACCTTTTCGAGTTCTGTCATCCATCGGGGATTATATCTGCAGTTTTCCGGATCTTCATAATAGGCATCCAGCGCCCTTCTGTAGGCGTCTACTGTAACGGCAAGGTAAAAGATGCTCTTCATCCTGCCTTCTATCTTCAGCGACGAAAGTCCCGATGCTGCAAGCTCAGGTATATGACGGATCATGCAAAGATCCCTTGAATTCAATATATAAGCACCCCTGGCATCCTCTTCAACGGGGTAATATTCTCCGGGCCGTTTTTCTTCCACAAGAGCATATTTCCATCTGCACGGATGAGCGCACATTCCCCTGTTGGCATCTCTTTCTGTCATGAAGTTGCTCAGCAGACATCTTCCGGAATACGATATACACATCGCGCCGTGCACAAAAGCCTCCAGTTCCAGATCATCCGGAATGTTTTCACTTATATATGTGATCTCCTTCAGGGTAAGCTCTCTCGCCAGGACGATGCGCCTTACGCCCTGTTCATACCAGAAGCGGGCCGCGCGGTAATTGGTCATGTTTGCCTGAGTGCTCAGATGTATCTCTGCGTCCGGTATGATCTCCCTGATCATTTCCATGGTTCCCGGATCAGATACAAGATAAGCATCAATGTCGGCACCTTTTATATCCTTCAGATATTTTTCCATGGCGTCTATGTCCCCGTTATGGGGAAAGATATTCACGGTAAGATGGCATCTTACTCCCCGGTCATGAGCATACCTTATTCCTTCATTCATTTCTTCACCGGAAAAATTCCCTGCTCCTGCCCTGAGGCTGAATGCCTCGCCGCCGAAATAAACAGCATCGGCCCCGTAATCCACTGCGATCTTCAGTTTTTCCAGATCTCCGGCCGGAGCCAGCAGTTCCATTTTTCCGATATTATTTTTCCACATGACTTATACTTACCCCGTCGCCCACGGGCAACACATTTGTCTTTGCTTCTTCAAGCCCGTCCAGATATATCAGGAATTCCCGCATCCTTTTCATGCTTGTCCTGTCTCTTCTGCTTTCAAGGTATCTTTCATCCGCTACCGCCCCTTTCAGGAGTACGTTATCACACAGTATGACTGTGCCTTTTCCCGAAAGTCTAAGCGCCTCAGTGAAAAATTCCTTATAGTGGTTCTTTGCCGCATCTATGAATATAAAATCGAAGCATACTTCGCCTCCGGCGGCAATTTCCCGCATGATTTCGCTCCCTTCTCCCCGTACGACATCTACCTGATGTCCCAGTCCGAGACGCCTGAGATTGTTCTCCGCCTTTTCGCATGAATCGGGTCTGCTCTCTACTGTCGTTATGTGTGCCTGCGGAAATGCTGCAGCCATGCATGCCGCCGAATATCCGCACGCCGTGCCTATCTCCAGTATTTTTTCCGGTCTGATGAGCCTTATAAGGGATATCAGCAGTCCTTCAGTATCTCTCATTATGACAGGGATCTTCGCGTTTTCCTGTTCCGTCCTCAGATCAAGAAGTTCCCTGTTCAGAGGCCGGTAAAAATCATTGATATATCCTGTCACTTTCTCATTGGTTATATTCATCGTTTTTCATTCTTCTTCCGGATGTTCTTTGATGTATTTTTTGTAAGCCTTATTGAACGCTTTCTTATCCTTGAGAAATTCCTTATAAGTCTCTGAAAACACATCGCTGCCGTCCATTTTCGGGCTGGCTACGAAATAAAGATAATCCGTATCCGCAGGATAAAGCGCCGCTTTTATGTCTTCCAGACCCGGCGAGCATATCGGGCCCGGAGGAAGTCCCGTATTTTTGTACGGGTTGTAATCCGAATCCACAGCTATATCGCTGTATGTCGCCACGATCTTGTCTTCTTTGTTTATGTATGATATTATCGAATCCATCTGCAGCGGCATATCTACGGCAAGACGGTTGTATATGACACTCGATACATTCTTCTTGTCCTTTTCCAGTTTCGCTTCCCTGTCTATTACAGAGGCCGCTGTAACGATCTTGTATATATTATAACCTTTTTTCTTTGCCGCTTCATAATATTCCGACGTCACTTTTTTATCGAACTGTGCCAGCATGGCATCTATCACTTTATGCACATCCGCATTCACAGGCACTTCATAAGTGTCCGGATACAGAAAGCCTTCAAGTCTCGTCGGTCCATCCGGCAAATATTTCATGAATCTGTAATTGAACTTTCCGTTTTCCACTTCATCGAAAAATTCTTTTTCCGTATCTATAACGCCTTGTTTCTTCAGGGACGCAGCTATCTTGTACAGAGACTGACCTTCTATCACTGTGAAGACCTTTCCTGCCGTATCACCTGATACCATTTTTCCCATGATCTTTCCCGAAGACATCGATCGCGATACCGCATAGGTCCCGGCTATATATTTTCCGTCATAAAAGCGCACCTTCGATTCCAGTCTGAAAACAAAAGTGCTTCTGATGAGATCCCTGTCCGCCAGTATATCTGCTATCTGCGATGTGCTGCTGCCCTGAGGGATCTCCACTATGACTTTTTTCTGAGAACCGGAATCCACAGGCCGCCCGCCTGCTGCAAGAAAAATATTGAAGGCCAGCACTGCAGCAGCAGCTACTGCCACAGCTATGATCAGAGTCTTCAGCTTTTTGTTCTTTATCTTTGGAATCGGTTTTTTCATTGCTCTCCCTAAAAATGTATGCGGCCCTCGGAACACATATGTGCCGATCGCCGCATAAACATATGAAATGACTGGCAGGATCTTCCGTCCTCATCCGTGTCCTATTTTGCTCTTCCCAGATATTCGCCGGTTCTGGTATCTATCTGTATTATCTCGCCTTCTTCAATGAAAATGGGAACCTGTATGACTGCGTCAGTCTCGACTTTAGCAGCCTTTGTCACATTGGTCGCCGTATCTCCCTTGACACCCGGCTCGGTTTCGGTCACTTTCAGATCGACGAAATTCGGTGCTTCCACCAGGAACGGTGCGTCTTTATAGAATTTTATGGTAGCATCGTCGTTTTCACGCAGATACTTCATGGCATCCTCCACCTGATCAGCCTGTATGGGTATCTGTTCGAAAGTGTCCTTGTCCATGAAATAATAAAGTTCTCCGTCCGAATAAAGATACTGCATCACCTTTGTCTCTATATGCGCCTTCGGATACTTGTCATTAGGGTTGAAAGCTTCTTCTCTGGTGGCTCCTGTAAGTATGTTCCTGTATTTTGTCCTTACGAAAGCCGCGCCTTTACCGGGTTTGACATGCTGAAAATCCAAAACCACATAAGGCTCTCCGTCTATCTCGAATGTGATGCCCTTTCGGAAATCTCCTGCATAAATCATATGTATCTCTCCATTCTTTATATCAAAATTAATTCTTTTGTAGATTTAACGGTGTTTATTATACCAAATCCGGTCACTATTGCCAAGTCCTCTATGCGCACTCCGAATCTGCCCGGCAGATATATCCCGGGTTCAACAGTGACTGCCATATTTTCCTGCAGTATCTCATCCTTAGGAGCCCTGGCATTGAGGTATGGCTCTTCATGGACTTCCGTGCCTACGCCGTGACCTGTGCCGTGGATATAAAATTCGCCGTATCCGGCTTTTTCTATTACATCTCTGGCAGCCTTGTCCACATCAAAACAGCGAACTCCGGCCCGGCATACCGCCAGGGCCTCCTCCTGTGCGGCCAGTACTGTATCATATATCTTCTTCTGCTCGGGACTTATCTCTCCTATCCCTACAGTACGAGTCATATCACCGCAAAGACCGCCTACTACGGCCCCCATGTCGATCGTCACAAGATCGCCTTTTCGTATCCTTCTGTCGGAAGGCTCGCCATGAGGGTCGGCCCCGTTTTCGCCGGCAACGCAGATCGTCGGGAATGCCAGTTCGGAAGACCCCAGTTTTTCAAAAGTGGATCTTACCTCTTCTGCTATCTCTTTTTCGCTCATATCCGGAGTCATCCATCCCAGCAAATGGGAAAAGCACGCATCCCCCATTGCGGACGCCTTCATGATCTTCAGCAATTCCTCAGCTGTTTTTACATTATCTGTCAATTCCTATCACATCTCCTAATATTTTGTATACATCCTGCATCATAAGGGCAAATCTCATTTCACACTGAAGATACTGGGCAGCCAAAGGATCTTTGGCTATTATCTGATAAAGATTCTGAATCTGCTGCAACATGTCGCTGGTTACTTCCTCTCCCATCAGCTGCCTACTCTGGACAGCCAGCTGTTTCTGCTGATAGTCCTTAAGCATGCCTTCAAGTTCGGGATTTCCGGATATCTTCTCTTTTGCCAGGCTGTACTGCTTATATTCTTCCGATTCCTTTATTGCCTGTTCCAGATGATGAGCTTCATCATATACATTCATATTAATCTCCTTTCAGACTTCCATGAAAATAGGCAGTATCACAGGGTTTCTCTGTGTTTTGTCATAAATGAACCTTCTCAGGTCATCTCTTACGGCACTCTTCATCTCGTTCCAGTCTTTTTTGTTCCTGGCGGAGCATCTGTCCAGAGATTTTCTTGCCACTGCTTCCGCCTGGTCGATAAGGTCTTCATTTTCCCTGACATAAACGAATCCTCTTGATATGATATCCGGACCGGAGACCACTTCTCTCGTAGCTCTGTCCATCGAAGCCACTACGATTATGAGCCCTGACTCCGAAAGTAGCCGGCGGTCGCGAAGTACTATGTTGCCTACATCTCCTACGCCCAGACCATCTACCATCACAGCGTCGGCATCCGCCCTGTTTTTACTTATATGTGCCTTGCTTGGGGTAAGATCCAGTATATCGCCGTTCTTCAGTATGAATATTCTGTCCTTATTCATGCCCAGGCTCTCTGCTATGTCGGCATGAGCTTTAAGATGTCTGAATTCTCCATGCACCGGCATGAAAAATCTGGGTTTTATCAATGTATGTATCAGTTTCAGTTCTTCCTGGCATGCATGCCCTGATACATGAGTCTCGGCGATATCCGAATATATGACCTCCGCACCTTTTTCGATAAGCTTATTGACTACATCTGTTATCATCTTCTCGTTTCCCGGTATCGGATTGGATGATAGGATTATCATATCACCTTTTTTTATCTGAACTGCCTTATGATCCGAAGAAGCCATTCTGGTCAGTGCCGACATAGGCTCTCCCTGACTTCCGGTAGTTATTACGACCAGTTCCCTGTCAGGTATGTTCTTTATCTTGTTTATGTCTACCGCTACACCCTGAGGTATATGCAGATATCCCATCTCTTCGGCCAGTCCTGCCACCTTGACCATGCTTCTGCCTGAAAAGGCGACTTTTCTCTTGAACAGCACGGCACAGTCGATTATCTTCTGTATCCTGTGTACGTTAGACGAAAAAGTAGCCACGATTATCCTGGTGCCGGATCTTCTGAAAATAGTCTCCAGCGCCTGTCCCACGACTTTTTCAGATGCGGTATATCCCTTTCTGAGAGCATTGGTGCTGTCTGCCATCATAAGCAGGACACCTTTTTTGCCGATCTCCGCCAGACGGGCAAAATCTATAGGCTCGCCGTCTACAGGCGTATAGTCCACTTTGAAATCCCCCGTATGGAATACTTTCCCCACCGGAGTATCTATGGCAAGGCACAGAGAATCGACTATGGAATGAGTGGTCCTTATTGCTTCCACCGTGAATATCCCCATTTTGATGCTGTCTCCGGCATTTATTATATTCAGTCTTCCCTTGAGTCCATGTTCCTCCAGCTTGCTTTTTATCAGTCCTGCCGGCAGTCTGGTGGCATATACAGGTATATCCAGCACCTTGAGAAGATACGGGATAGCGCCTATATGATCCTCATGTCCGTGAGTCACTATCATGCCCTTTATTTTTTTTCTGTTTTCCAGAAGATATGAAAAATCCGGTATAACGATATCTATACCGTACATTTCATCATCGGGAAAAGAAAGTCCGCAGTCTATTATTATGATATCATCCTCATATTCAAGAAGGGTCATGTTTTTTCCGATCTCATTGAGCCCTCCTATGGGAATGATCTTCAGCGGTCCTCTTCCCCGGTTCCTGTCTTTATTTTTTTCTTTCATATTTTTTTACGTTCCTTTATACTATAACAATATTTACAAGTTTTTCCGGAACAGCGATGACTTTTTTTACGTTCCTGCCTTCGGTGAGTTTCGTCACTGCCGGCACTGTCATCACTGTCTGTTCCAGTTTTTCTCTGCTCAGGCCGCTGGCCACATTGAGCTTCTCCTTTACCTTTCCGTTGATCTGTACGACTATCTCTATTTCATCTTTTACAAGGGCGTTCTCGTCATATCCGGGCCACTCCATATCGTGTACGGAGCCATTCATCCCGATATGTTCCCACATTTCCTCACATATATGCGGTGTGAAAGGTGCCATTATGATTATCAACTTCTTCAGCGCGCTGCGGAAAAGAGCCTCGTTCACATGCCCGTTCTCCTTGTACTTATACATCCCGTTCACCAGTTCCATGATGGAACTTATGGCTGTATTGAAATTGAACCTCTCTTTTATATCTTCTGTCACCTTTTTTATGGCAGCATTCATCTCATAGCGCAGTTCCCTGTCCTTATCGTCTTCTATCTTATATCCGTCCGCACCGCATCCGTATTTTTCCGTGAATTCATATACCATCCTGTATACTCTGTTGAGAAATCTGTAGCTTCCCTCGACACCGGCGTCGGACCAGTCGAGCTCCCTTTCCGGCGGAGCCGCGAAAAGTATGAACAGTCTTGCCGTATCAGCCCCGTACCTGCTTATTATATCTGCCGGACTGACGACATTGCCGATCGATTTCGACATCTTTTTTCCGTCTTTTATGACCATTCCCTGGGTCAGCAGATTCATGAACGGTTCTTCGGTGCTTACGATACCGCAGTCATAAAGAGCCATCTGAAAAAATCTGGCATACATAAGGTGCAGTATGGCATGCTCCACGCCGCCTATATACTGATCCACACTCATCCAGTATTTCACTTTGTCGAAATCAAAAGCCTTTTTGTCGTTCCTTGCGTCGCAATATCTCAGGAAGTACCACGACGAATCAAGAAATGTGTCCATGGTGTCCATTTCTCTTACCGCAGGCTTCCCGCACTTTGGGCATACCGCTTTTGCGAATTCTCTGCTTGTAGTCAGCGGCGACTCTCCCTTTCCCGTGAACTCGACATCGGTAGGAAGCATCACCGGAAGGTTCTCCTCTTTCTCCGGCACCCATCCGCAGTCTTCACAGTATACCATGGGTATAGGCGTCCCCCAGTAGCGCTGCCTCGATATGAGCCAGTCCCGCAGCTTGTAGTTTACAGTCTTTCTGCCTATTTTCTTTTCTTCCAGATATTCCGTTATCTCTTTTATGGCTTCTCTGTTGTCCATACCGTCGAATTTTCCGGAATTGATCATGTTCCCTTCTGCGGCAAAAGCCTCTTTGAGGTCATATACGTCTATATCCGGATCTCTGGTATCTACCACCGGTATTATGTCGAGACCGAATTTCCTGGCGAAATCGAAGTCTCGCTGGTCATGCGCAGGCACGGCCATGATCGCTCCTGTTCCGTATCCCATCAGCACATAATCTGATATATATATAGGCACCCTCTTGCCGTTGACAGGATTTATGCAGTATCTTCCCGTGAAGACTCCCGTTTTCTTATTGGCAGTCGAAGTCCGTTCGATATCAGACATGCGCTGGACTTTACCGACATATTCATCTGTCGCCGCCTCATATTCGCTGCCCGCAACAAGATCCTTCAGGAAAGGATGCTCAGGTGCAAGTACCATATATGTCACTCCGTAAAGAGTATCCGGCCTTGTCGTGAATATATCAAGTCCCTTGTCATAACCTTCGATCTCAAAAGTGACTTCGGCGCCCTCGCTCCTGCCGATCCAGTTCTTCTGCATGGTCTTTACCTTCGAAGGCCACCCTTCCAGTTTGTCCAGATTGTCCAGAAGCCTGTCCGCATAGTCTGTTATCTTGAAATACCACTGCGAAAGTTTCTTTTTGCCTACTTCAGTGCCGCATCTTTCGCAGCGCCCGTCGACCACCTGCTCGTTGGCAAGTACTGTCTTGCAGCTCGGACACCAGTTCACCGGATTTTCCTTTTTGTATGCCAGCCCTTTATTATAGAATTGTATGAATATCCACTGCATCCATCTGTAATATTCAGGACGGCATGTGGCGACGGATCTGTCCCAGTCGTATGAAAATCCCATTTCCCTGAGCTGTCTGGTCATTTCCGCCATATTGCCGTAAGTCCATTCGGCCGGAGCGATACCATGCTTTATGGCGGCATTCTCTGCCGGAAGTCCGAAAGCATCGTATCCCATAGGATGAAGGACATTGTATCCGTTCATCTTCTTGAATCTTGCCAGTACATCACCGATGGAATAATTTCTCACATGGCCCATATGAAGCTTCCCTGACGGATACGGGAACATCTCCAGCACATAATACTTTTCTTTTGAATCATCTTCGAATACTTTGAAAGAATCGTTATCCTCCCAGATTTTCTGCCACTTCTTTTCTATAGCACTGAAATCATATTTTTCTTTCATCTCCCGATTACCTCACAGTCTGCCCAGAGATTCTCTATGCTGTACTTTCCTCTCATCTCTGCGGTAAGTATATTTACTATGATATCTCCGCAGTCCATGAGGATCCATCCCGATTCCTTCCTGCCTTCTATATTTTTTATATCTATGTCATTTTCAGCGAATCCGTCTTCCACATAGCCTGCCAGCGTTCCTATCTGTCTTTCGGAATTGCCGGAGGCCAGTATGAAAAAATCCGCAAAAGAAGATTTTTCTCCTATATCTATGACCATTACATCTTCGGCTTTTCTGTTATTCAGTATTTCTGCCGCAAACAATGCTGCTTTTCTGCTTTCCATTCATTTCTCCTTTAAATATATTTTTCTATGAAGCCAGTCCCTGGCGCTTACCGTATCCTTATCCGGTTCTATACCCTGCTGCCCCAGATATTTCAACGTATTGTCCATGTTTTCAAGACAGGCTCTGTCAATATCCTCTTCTGCAGTGTCTCTCAGTTCCTTCACTCCGGGATAATCTCTTCCCGGCTCTATGCTGTCTGCCAGGAAAATAACTTTCTCCAGGATCGACATGCCGGCCCTTCCGGTAGTATGATAGCTTACCGCATTGAATATGTCCTGATCTTTTATGCCGTACTCCTGCCTCATTACTTCTGCGGCGATCTTGCTGTGAGAAAGATTCGGGTTGTCCAGATAGCGTGACGGCATGCCGAACCTTTCAACATAACTGTTGAGTGTGCCTGCGTCCCTGCCCCTGAACATATCATGAAACAGAGCCGCGGTATCTGCCTTGGCCAGATCAGCACCGAAGCGTGAAGCCAGTCTGAAGGCAGTCTTTCTTACGCCTTCCGTATGAATACGTCTCTTTTCGGAATAATTTTCTTTTATATAATCATTTATAGAGTTCATTTTCCCTTATATATCTTTCAACTTTCTCAGGCACTATATCAGCTATGCTTTTTCCTTCGGCCAGCTTTTTCCTTATATCCGTAGCAGATATATCCAGCTCCCTGTTGTCTATTTTTATGGATTCAGTGCCGTATTTGCCGCGAAGGATCTCCATACATCGTTCCAGTTCATTTTCCCTGTATCCGGGCCGCGTGCCTACGATAAAAGAATTTTCCCTGAGAAGTGCGCCGGAGTTCTTCCATTTCTCCAGCTTGAGGAACGTGTCTGTGCCTGATATGAAAAAAAGCCTGTCCTCAGGGCACAGCATACCACGCAGTATCCGGAGAGTCATATATGTATATGATATCCTGTCTGCCTCGACTTCTATGGAAGAAACGTCCATGTTGTCATGATCTTCGACAGCAAGCTTCAGCATTGCCAGCCTCTCCTCTGCTCCTGCAGTCACCATGCCTACTTTGAACGGCTGGATCCCGGCAGGCATGAATATCACTCTGGAAAGGTCTGCCTGCAGCGCCGCATCCTGTGCAAGCAAAACATGCCCCTTGTGCACCGGATCAAAAGTGCCGCCGAAGACTCCTATCCTGCTCATTCTATTTTTTCCACCTTTTCAGCGTAGGGAACAGTCCTCCCATAAGTTTTTTCGCCTCTTCGGCGGAAATATTGGAATTATACTTTGCCATATATCCGGCTGTGATACCTATCATCTCGTCCATGGTGCAGTTTTCCGTAAATTTTCCGTTCTGGTAACAGAACTTGCAGTAGTCCGGGTTTTTACTCCCGTCTTTCTCTGTTCCGTAAAATTCATCTGCGTCGCCCATGGGCATGGCGCAGGACTGGCATATCTTTTCTTTTTCTTTCATAGTATCATTGCTCCTTCTCCAGTTTGAGTCCCAGTTCTTCAAGCTGTTCCGGTCCGGCAGCGGAAGGTGCGTTGCTTACCATGCACTGTGCTGCCTGATTCTTCGGAAATGCTATCACTTCTCTTATGCTGCTTTTTCCCGAAAGCAGCATTACCACACGGTCAAGTCCGTATGCGATGCCCCCGTGCGGCGGTGTTCCGTATCTGAAAGCTTCCATCAGAAAACCGAATTTCCTTTCTGCCTCATCGTCAGGTATGTTCAGAGCCTTGAACATCCTTGCCTGGAGTTCCCGGTCATGTATCCTTATACTGCCGCCGCCGAGTTCCACTCCGTTCATAACTATATCGTACGCCTGAGCCTTTACGCTGCCCGGATCGCTTTCCAGTCTGTCCACATCTTCAGGTTTCGGAGATGTGAAGGGATGATGCTTGGCTGTATATCTTTCCTCTTCCTCATTATATTCGAAAAGAGGAAAATCCACTATCCAGAGAAGTTCATACTGTCTGTCGTCAAGAAGTCCCATCATTCCGGCGATATGTCTTCGCAGGAATCCCAGGCTGTCGAATACCACAGACGGCCTGTCCGCAACTATCAGTATCAGATCTCCTTCAGAGGCACTGAATACTTCCGCTATGTCCCTCAGCTGATCTTCATCGAAAAATTTGTTCACCGAAGAGGATATCCCGTCTGCTCCGAGCTTCATCCATACCAGGCCCTTCGCACCGAAGCTCCTGATTTTTTCCTGGAACTTATCTATATCTTTTCTGCTGAATCCTGCTCCATCTTTTATGCATATGCCGCGTACGTCCCCGCCGGCCGCAAGAGCATCCGTAAATACCCTGAATCCGCAGTCTGCTACTTTTTCGTTGAGTTTTTTCAGTTCGAAACCGAAACGCAGATCTGGTTTGTCGCTTCCGAAACGTTCCATTGCTTCGTCATATGCCATCCTCCGCAGAGGAGTTCTGATATCCACTCCCATCACTTCTTTGAAAAGGCCCTTCAGAAATCCCTCCTGGATCCCGATGACATCATCTACGTCGACGAATGACATCTCCATATCTATCTGAGTGAATTCCGGCTGTCTGTCTGCGCGCAGATCCTCGTCCCTGAAGCATTTGGCTATCTGAAAATATCTGTCGGCACCTCCTACCATGAGCAGCTGCTTATACATCTGCGGCGACTGAGGCAGGGCATAAAAACAGCCCTTGCTTATCCTGCTGGGCACCAGATAATCCCTGGCGCCTTCGGGTGTCGGTTTTATAAGGATCGGAGTCTCAACATCCAGGAAACCCTGGCTGTCGAAATAATCTCTGGCAAATTTTGTAACTTTATGTCTGAAAGCAAGGCTTTCCTGCATTTCATGCTTGCGGAGATCCAGATATCTGTATCTGAGTCTCAGGTTTTCGTCAACATTGTCTCCATCCTTTATATATATAGGCGGCGTCTCCGCTTCCGAATATATAACAAGATCGCTGACGAATATTTCTATATCGCCTGTGGGTATTTCCGGATTTTTTGATTTTCTTTCCGCTACTCTGCCACTGACTCCTGCTGTGAATTCACTGCGCAGCCTGTTGGCCTGTTCGAACAGTTCCTTCGGGATCTTATCGTCGAAAACTATCTGGACTATCCCTGTCCTGTCTCTCATATCACAGAAGATCAGACTCCCCAGATCTCTCCTCTTCTGTATCCATCCGTTCAGGACCACGTCTCTTCCGATATCTGCCGAAGTCAGGGTGCCGCACATATCTGTTCTTTTGAATATCTCGCTCATCTTTTACTCCTTCCCCAGCTCCGTCAGTATATCTTCATATTTTACGGTCCTCTGTTCCGATGTCTTCATGTTTTTCAGTGTCAGATTCCCCTCGGCCAGCTCGTCGTCACCTATTATCACGGTATTCCTTGCATGCAGCCTGTCTGCATATTTGAACTGTCCTTTTATGTTCCTTGCCATGCAGTCCATTTCCACTTTGAGACCCTTGCTTCTGAGATCCTGCATAAGCTTCAGGCCTGCCTTTTTCGCTTCGTTCCCCATCACGGCTATAAATGCGTCCGCGCCCTGCGGAACGGGGATATCTATGCCATTGGCTTCCATGACCATCAGGAGCCTTTCCTTGCCCAGTCCGAAACCCACTCCGGGTATCGGAGGGCCTCCCAGTTCCTCGCTGAGATGGTCATAGCGGCCTCCTCCGCATACGGTGCCCTGAGCGCCTATGCTGCCGGTTATAAATTCAAAAGCAGTTTTTGTATAATAATCAAGGCCTCTTACGATTCCCGGATTTACAGTATATTCTATATCCATTGCTGTCAGATCTTTTTTGAGATCCTCAAAAGCATCTTTGCATTCGTCGCAAAGATAGTCTATCATACGCGGAGCCCCTTTTACCAGTTCCTGGTCTACAGGCGACTTGCAGTCAAGTATCCTCATGGGATTTCTTTCATATCTGTCCTTGCATGTGTCACAGAGCTGATCGTATTTCGGTCTCAGAAATTCTCTAAGCACCTCGCGGTATTTTTCCCTGCATCCGGGACATCCTATGCTGTTTATCTGAAGCTCCACATTTTTTATGCCCAGACTGGTTATAAAGTCGTATCCCAGAGCTATGACTTCCGCATCAGCCATCATGTCGTTTGTGCCGAATACTTCGATCCCGAACTGATGGAACTGCCTCAGCCTTCCCGACTGCGGCTTTTCATACCTGAAACAGGGTATATTGTAATAGTACTTTGAGGGCTGCGGTTCAGCATAAAGCTTATGCTCCACAAAAGCCCTTACTACCGGCGATGTGCCCTCAGGCCTGAGCGTAAGGCTCCTGTCTGACTGCTGCCATGTGTACATCTCTTTCTGCACTATATCCGTAGTCTCTCCCACGCCTCGGGTGAACAGCTCAGTATGTTCGAATACCGGAGTACGCATTTCTCTGAATCCATATCTTTCGCATATGCCGGCAAATACTTCTTCTATATAATGCCATTTATATGCCTCTTCCGGCAGCATATCTTTAGTTCCTCTTGGTGCGATAGTCAGCATCATTGTTCCTCCTGAAATATCATATAACTATACAAACGGATTGTTCTTCTTCTCGAAACCGATAGTGGTCTGTTCCATATGTCCCGGCATTACTTTCGTATCGTCAGGGAGCACAAAAAGCTTATCATGTACGGATCCTGCCAGCTTCTCGAAAGAGCAGCCGGGGAAATCCGTCCTGCCCACGGAAGCCCGGAACAGAGTATCACCGCTGAAAAGCACGTTGTCCACTAATATGCACATGCCTCCGGGGGAATGTCCCGGCGTCATGATGAATTTCATTTTCATGTCGCCTGCTTCCAGTATGTCGCCTTCATCGACAAGTATGTCCGGATGTATCTCTGCGGGATATCCCAGTGTCCCGGCAGACATATTCATGTCCGCGTCAGCGAGAAATGCTTCCTCAGCCTTTGAAGCCACGACCTTTGCTTCCGGAAAATCTTTCTTATGTCCTTCCACGCCGCCTATGTGATCACCATGTCCATGAGTCAGTATTATATATATTATATCTATACCGTCTTCCTGCACTTTTCTGGTAAGAGCAGGGTTATGCCCGCCAGGGTCTACAATAAAACCTTTTTTGTTTACTTCATCCTCGACAAGATAAGTGTTTACCATCAGCGGTCCGCTCGGCAGGTCAAATATTTTCATCATTCATACTCCTAACCTTTTGTTCTGTATACTTCGCTAACGCCCTGTATGCCTCTCAGGGAACGAAGTATCTTGTTCATCTGAGCCGTATTCGAAATGGATAAGGTAAGGATTATATTTATGTTGCTGTCCTTTCCGCTTTTCGCATTCACTCCTGCGATATGCACATCCATCCCTTCGCAGACCTTTGACAGATCTGAGAAAAGCCCCTTTCTGTCATCAGCTCCTACGAAAACATCTGCGTTATAAGATTTTTCCTCACTGTTGTCCCATTCTACTTCTATGAAACGTTCCTTCTCCGATTCAGGCAGCGACAGTATATTGTCGCAGTCGGTCCTGTGCACCGATATTCCTCTGCCCTTCGTTATATATCCTATTATATCGTCCCCGGGCACAGGATTGCAGCATTTGGACACTCTTATGAGAAGATTGTCCATACCTCTCACTTTTACACCGGGATTGTCCCCCAGGCGCACTTTGTCCTTCCTGGGTTTTTCGCTGACCAGATTCTCAGCTTCGTTTCCTTCCTGTTTCAGCGCTTCTTTTTTATCATCGTTGTAGTACTTCAGCAAAGCTGCCGCTACTCTGCTCACATAAGTTCCGCCGTTGGCAAGCTGTGTATAGAGCTCGTCGGTACCTGTAAGCTTGCTCTCTTTAACGAATCTGGCGATATATGTATTGATAAGTATCTGCCTGGGGTCATAACCCTTTTTCCTTAGATACTTGTCTATTGCGTCTTTGCCCTTGTCCACCTCGTCTGACTTGTTCTCTTTTCTCAGCCACTGTCGTATCTTGTTCCTTGCAGTGCTGCTCTGAGCTATCTTTAGCCAGTCTATGCTTGGTCCTCTCGCATTCTGGGAAGTGACTATCTCTATTATATTGCCGTTCTCCAGTTTATGATCTATAGGCACCATTTTGCCGTTGACTTTTGCTCCTACGCATTTGGCACCCACATCTGAATGTATCTTGAAAGCGAAATCAAGAGGTGTGGATCCTGCCGGCAGTTCTATGACGTCTCCCTGAGGAGTGAACACGAATACCTGGTTCTCAAAAAGATCCACTTTGAGAGATTCCATGAATTCAGCAGGATCGTACATATCCTTCTGCCATTCGAGCGTCTGTCTGAGCCAGGCAAGCTTCACTTCCTCCTCCTGGCTGTCGGAAACTCCTTCCTTATATTTCCAGTGAGCTGCGATACCATATTCTGCGATATGATGCATCTCATAAGTTCTTATCTGTATCTCGAAAGGTCTGCCGCTTTCTCCGATCACCGTCGTATGTATGGACTGATACATATTGGGCTTGGGCATTGCGATATAGTCCTTGAATCTGCCGGGGATCGGTTTCCACATGGTATGGACTATGCCCAGCACAGAATAGCAGTCTTTGACCGTATCCACTATTATCCTGACTGCCATAAGATCGAATATCTCATCCAGCTGTTTATGCTGAAATTCCATTTTTTTGTATATGCTGTAGAGATGCTTCGAGCGCCCGGCTATTTCATAATGTATGTCAAGATCGTCAAGAGACTCTTTGATCTCTTCTATGACCAGATCCAGCGCGTGCTGCCTTTCTTCGTTCTTCGCAGTGACCTTCGATGTAAGCTCCCTGAAGGCCGCAGGATACAGATGCTCGAAAGAAATGTCCTCCAGTTCGAATTTCATGGCATATATGCCAAGTCTGCTGGCCAGAGGAGCATATATCTCCAGAGTTTCCCTGCATTTGTCCTGGATCTTGTCGTTGTTCATATAATTTATCGTACGCAGATTGTGAAGTCTGTCCGCCAGTTTTATTATCAGAACCCTTATATCCTTGGACATGGCAAGGAACATTTTTCTAAGGTTCTCAGCCTGACGTTCCTCCTTGTTGTCGAATACTATTGCGCCCAGCTTGGTGACCCCGTTTACGAGCAGACCTACCTCCTCACCGAAGTCGGAGATCAGTTCTTTTCCGCTGTAAGGAGTGTCTTCCACCGCATCATGTAGCAGTCCTGCCGCCAGGGTTTTTTCGTCCATGCCCAGTTCCGCGAGGATCTTTGCGACTTCGACCGGATGCGTTATATAAGGTTCTCCCGATTTTCTCAGCTGTCCGTCATGCATCTTTTCAGCCACATCATAAGCTTTCCCAATAAATTCCATATTATATTTGGGATTTATCTCCGCTATCGAATCGAGGAATTCCTCTTTGCCTGTTTTTTTAACTTCTGTTCCCATAAGTCTCCGTCGATCTGTCCTTATTTTTTCTTCTTTTTGGATTTTTTGCTTTTGTTCGGTCTGCTGGTCTTGCTGGTTTTCCTGCTGCCGGTCTTTTTCGCAGCAGGTTTTGCGGAAGTTTGCGCGGGCTTTTCATCCGCTTCCGTATCTTCGTATATAACTATCTCCGGCATCTCTTCCCTGACATCTTTATCAGCGGAAGCCGTTTTCTTCTTTTCCGTGCTCTCAGAAGGTTCCTCTATCTGTTTCCTCTCCGGCCTTTTTCTGCCTTCTGTCTTTTCATATTTCCCGGTATCTGACTTTTTGCCTGACTTGCCCCTCAAACGTTTTGATTTTCCCGCAATTTTTGTGAATTCATAATAAAGCGGGCTGCATACGAAAATCGAGGAAAGTGTCCCGACGGCTACGCCGGCCATCAGCGGAAGAGCAAATTCCCTTATCGCCGAATTCGTCATTATGAATAAAGGTACCATTACTATCAGCGTTGTGGCCGAAGTCATTATGGATCTTGAAAGCGTCTGGTTTATGCTCAGGTCTATGATATACTCCTGAGATTCTCTGTGCATGAACCGGTTGTTTTCCCTTATGCGGTCGAAGACCACTATGGTGTCATTTATGGAATAGCCCACCACAGTAAGTATGCCCGCTATAAACGGATTATTTACAGTTATGCGGAAGACCGCGTAAAATGTCAGCACGCACAGCACGTCGTGAAGTATGCCGGACAGCGCTGCCGCTCCGAATTTCCACTCCCTGAAACGGAACCTTATATATATCAGCATGCCCAGAGCAGCTATGAATATCGCCTTAAGAGCATTCGTACGCAGCTCTTTTCCTACGGAAGGGCCGAAAAGTTCCGTAGCCAATACATCCTTTTCAGATATTCCGAAATTCTTTTTGAAATCGTTGACGACAGATTTTCTGGCCTTACTGGTCAACGCCTCACTGGTTTTGATCGTCACTTCATGTTTATCGCTGCCTGAATATGTGATCTCCATCTGTTTAGTATTGATGCCGTGATCCTTCATCACATCCTTTATCTGTTCGCTGGAGACCTGCTGGCCCATATCGAACTGCATCATAGTGCCGCCCGTAAAGTCTATGCCGTAATTAAGTCCGCGCACTCCGACCAGTATCAGGCCTGTAGCTATCACTGCTATGCTTATAGCATAATAGATCTTTCTGTGCTTGACTATATGGAACAGTTTTTTTATCTTGAAAGTAGGAGTTCCGTCTTTCTTTATGCAGAAAAATCCGTTTCTGGCAAACTTTTTGCTGCCGGCGAAAAGATTCAGATAAAGCTGTGTAACTACTACGGCAGTAAAAATACTTGTTATTACACCTATTATCAGTGTCCATGCAAAACCCTTCACCGAACTGGTACCTACCTGATACAGGATCACTGCAGCGATAAGCGTAGTCACCTGAGAGTCTATTACTGTACTCATTGCACGTTTGAAGCCGGCCTGGGTCGCTGCCCGTATCGTCTTGCCCGCGACTATCTCTTCTTTTATCCTGGAGAATATTATTATGTTGGCATCCACCGCCATACCTATTGACAGTATGATGCCCGCTATGCCAGGCAGCGTAAGGACGCTCCCCATCAATGCCATTACCGTAAGTATTATCAATACGTAAAGCGTAAGAGCTATATCAGCTGCCAGGCCCATTATCCTGTAACCGAACAGCATTATAAGCAGTATTATGCCGATACCGATAAGTCCAGCCAATACGCTCTTCTCCAGAGCGCTGACGCCTATCTTTGCTGTCTGTGTAGAGGATGATACTTCCTTGAGCTGTGTAGGCAGAGAACCGCCATTTATCAGCGCTGCCAGATTCGTTGCTTCATCCTGTGTAAAGTGACCCGTTATCTCGCAGTCTCCGCCGCTTATCACCTTGCTGACTTCGGGATGAGAAATCACTTCGTTGTCCAGCCATATCAGTATCTGATTCGACGCTACAGCCGTACCGTCTTCTGTCTGGCTTTTATCTACAGTGGCATTCACGTTGCCTGCCAGGGCCGTCTCCGTTGCCTTCTCGAATTTATCGGCTCCGTCGCTGTTGAATTTCAGTGATACCGCGTATCCGCCGTTCTCAGAGTCGTTCGTTATACCCGCACTTTTGACGCTGCTGCCGTCAAGTATAAAGGAGCCATCCGCCATGGTGAATTTGAGCTGAGCAGTCTTGCCGATCTCTTCTATGGCATCTTCTGCGTTTTTCACTCCCGGAAGTTCTACTCTGATCCTGTCTTTTCCCTCAATGGTCACGACCGGTTCCGCAAGGCCCATCTGATCTACCCTTTGCGTGATGACTGCCTGAGTCTGTTCCATCAGTTCCTGCAGGTCGTCGCCTGTCTTGCTGGTCTGTGCTTCCATCACGACGTTGACTCCGCCCTTGATGTCGAGTCCCAGTTTTATCTTGTCTTTTATCGCACCAAGGGACCCTATACCTTCGATCATTGCATACCATCCTACGGCTATAATAACTATAACCAGTACAGCAAGTATTTTTTTCAGAGTATCGTTCATTCCTTCATCCACCTTCTCATTTTTTGAATTACATCATATTTTACTACTTTTATTGGCTTTTAACAAGAAAAACCTTGATTTTTCAACTGTTATTTAACAAAAAACCCTTGCGCAAACAAGGGTTTCCTTAGTGATCTATAATTATTTCTCTTCCGGCTTGTCATCAGTGTCCTCTGCCGGCTCAGCCTTTTTTATCTTTCTGGGGCGGGATTTCTTGACTTCCTCTTTCTCTTCAGGTTCTTCCACAGGTTTTGGCGCCGGTTTGGATTCCGGTTTGGATGAACTTTCCGCGACTTTGGATATGGACCACTTCATCATTTCGAATTTCAGTTTATCCGCACCCACCTGAATAACTATGGATTCATCTTTAGTCTTGACGACTTTTCCGCAGATACCGCCGATGGTTATGATCTCATCACCGACTTTGATGTTGCTCCTCATCTGATTTACCTGTTTTTCACGCTTCTTCTGCGGTCTGATCAGGAGAAGGTACATGATTACCACGATCAAAATCAGAGGTAAAAATGTTGCTAACGTACCGCTCATAACATATCCTCCTTAGATATAAATTGGATTAACGATCCACTGGTGCCGGCGATGGGGGTCGAACCCATACGGTGTTGCCACCACGGGATTTTGAGTCCCGCACGTCTGCCAATTCCATCACGCCGGCATAATGAGATAATTATACATAAATACCTCATCATCGTCAACTCTTCTTCAGGAAAAGGCAGTCGTTTTTGCCGTCGCGCGATGCTCTGAAAACAGAAATCCGCCATGTATACAGCGGACTTCTTCTTGAATGGTGCGCCCGACCAGACTTGAACTGGTACGATGTTACTCACACGCCCCTCAAACGTGCGCGTCTGCCGATTCCGCCACGGGCGCAGACATGGATTGAAATTCCAACATTACTGTTTTAAGTTTACACGTTCTTTGTATAATCAGTATACACGTTCACGTTTAACGCCAACTACTACTATACAATAATCTGCCATATCATTTCAAGTCGTATTTTACAAAATAAGGCATTAAATTATTAAGAACCCGACTGTAAGCCGGGTTCTGTATCAGACAGTCATCTATCTAGGCGCATCATTGCTGGTGCGCTCATGCGACCCACCTTAAATTTTAGGCTTCATAAGCAAAAAACTATGCGAATATTTTTGATAATGAACAAGGCTTAATTGTATTAACGAACAAACCTATATATCAAACATAATAGCATTACTTTTAATTGCCTTTGAACTACTTAATCACTATGATATTCTCTCATTAAATATTAAATTTATAGAATCCTATATGGAATTTGTACAAGGCAAAAAAATTAACAATAAATTTAATTTATTATTGATTAAATAAATTATTAATTTTTAAAGATAATTCATATAATTTAGGAGCCTTATCTTTTATATTTTTTTCGTTATAATCTTCAGACACTTTTATCTTAATTTCATTAACTATCTTTTCCTTGATTATTTTTTTTCTAGTTGCTGTTGGCTCATTGTTATACTGTTCTATATGTATTGCTATTTGACTTAAAAAAGGTATCTTCTCATTTAATACTATTCCTTTAATATTGTTTGCTTGTAAAACATCATTCGTTTTTGATTCTACATATGGCTTAGGCAAAGTATCTTCAATTGTCCCATTGTCAACAATTAAACCGCATAGTTCCCTTATTGTAAATGCTTTTTCTAAAAAATTTTCGTCCATTTTTTTTATCCGCGCTATCATTTTTTTACCAGCGTCATCAGCATCTGTAATAATTATTGGATATATTTCAGAAAAACACAATATAGATGCAACTCCCGGTAAATTACCTCCTTGTCCATTAGATATTAAAATATTATTTTTTGTATTAATTTCATACAATGCTTTTTCTAATAAAATTTTGTCAGAATATCCTTCAACTAATATTTTCTTTGGCGACAAAAAATCACGAATCACATTGATTCCAAAAGCAGATTGAAGAATTTCATCATTGCTTAAATCTTCATAAGACGTAATTTGACGCATTTTAGTCTCGCCATATTTTTTTTCTAACAAATAGTGTCGTTCTTTAGTATTTTTATCTAACATAAAATTCGAATGCGTTGCCACAAATAAATAATTATCCTTGCCAATTCTTATTAGTTCATCAGTCATCCATCTAATACCAGAAGGATGCAAATGTACTTCTGGTTCGTCAATAACAATTAGGTTATTTTTTATTCTCTTTGTTTCATTTCTAGCTGAAATACTTAATAACAATGAAATGAAGTGTTGAAAGCCCTGACTTCGATCTAGCATACCATAATATGAATCTAAATCATCATTATCTTGTACATTAACATGAATATTCAATTCATCGCTAATCTCAATATTGATTGAAACATCATGTTCAGGCCATCTCTCATTAATAAATGAAGTTGTATTCTCGGATAATTCTTTCTGTAACCTTCTCCGTAATCTTGGTTCTTTCCCAATTTCATCAACCTTTTGTTCAATATCATTATTATCTTTATAGCCAGAAAGATAAAAAATATTTTGCAGCGGTGGATATTTACTTGAATTTTTGCTAAATTCAAGTAATGATATGACATTTTGAACCAAATATTTCTTTTCAGATTTCCAAAATGAAACTTGAATTTGATGTTTAAAATAATATTGTTCTAAATATGGTGCAAGAATTTGTGTTAGTGTTTCCATATCAAGTTTTTGATATTTTTCGATAGACTCTTTATCAATTTCTTTTTCACTGATAATAGATATACTTACTTTTTCATTTGCACTTTCTGTCTCTTTTATTGTTTCTTCTTCAAAATAATAATTTTTAAGAGAAATTCTATTTAATTTAAAATACCAATTTGAAAAAAACTTATTTTCACTATTTAAATAGATCTCTTGTACAGCATCATTTACTTCAATATTTTCAAGTAATTCTTCAGGGATTAAAATGTTTTCATCAATAAATTCACGATACTTTGTTGGATTTTCTGACTCTACAGTATATAATACAGATATTTTGTTTTCATTAGAATTTTGATTTCTAACTTTTAAAAATTCTAATTCATCTTCTTCGTAAAAAAATTTTAAAGCTGACAGCGCTTCCAATATGTTACTTTTTCCTGTTTCATTTTTGCCAATTAAAATAATTAAATAACTATCATTGTATTTCTCTATTTTAAAAGAAATATTCTTAATTGATTTATAATTATTAATTTCAACTTTTTTAAGAATCATAGCACGTTCCTTCCCTATAAAAACAATATGGTTTAATTATTTTTTGGTACTATAATCAGGTCTTGCTATTTTATTTATTATTATTGTACGCTCATCAATATACTTAGCAAACGCACTATAATTATATTTATTTTACCAGTCTACTATATTTTTTCTCTTTCATTACTGATTCAACAACTTCAATCTATTTTGAATAGATGTCATATATAAGGTTTCTAAAAAAGCATGTATATATCAGAAGCATTCCTTTTAACCGTTACTATTTGAATTCTTTCATAAGTATGTGCATATGGCATTTTCGGTTCTTTCATTTCGTCAATTTCTGGATATTCTCGCTCAGTATTTTAATAACTAAATTCATGCTTCTTATTTTTAATTTTTTCTTTTAATTCATCAATACTACAATGAACTTTCGAATGTAACACCATATGACAATTGGGACATACCGGAATTAAATCCTCTATAGGATTTACCTCATGCTCTTTTTTGATCTTACTCAATTCGAAAATATGATGTACATGTATCATCCCTGCAAATTCTTGTCCATAAACTTTACCAAAATCGAAGCCGCAGATTTGACAAATTGGCCCATAATGTTCAATACATTTCCTCCTTAATTCAGGATTTCTTTCATAAATATTTACTGCTACTCGATCTACTGACCCTTCCGTCATAAGCTCGACTTCTTCTTTCGAAATTTCATCCGGATAAATAGCTTCTATATATGTGGGCATAGTCAAATCAATTTCAAAATAATCTGCTAAATCTTGCCACTTGTTACAATCTCTTATTGCTTGACGTTCATTATGATAAACTTCTCTTGCTGTCAAATTTTCTATATCTTTGCCATATTCTCTACAAATCTCCAAGAATCCGTCACCTGGCAACTTGGAATCTTTGTTAACTACTAAGGCACTAATAATTGGTAAATCCAAATCATTACAAATAGAATTAACATTCCCCAGAATTTTAGGAAGCACTGTATGTGGATCTGGTTTAAATGAAAGATTGTCAGATAATTCTTTATATGTAATATTACCATTTTTATTTTTTATCAATAAAAGTAATTGCTCTGCAACGTCTTTTTGATTTTTTTGGTTTTCATCTTCCATTGGAATAAGAATTTTATTTTCAATCTGTTTCTTTATGAACATTTTCATATGCGTCTAATATTGCACCTCTCATATTAATAATATCTATCTTAACAACTTGGAGTGCGATGATTTTTTGATACACACCTGCTGATCCATATACATACTTACTGCAGACCTAAGTGGCTTCCGGGCCTGCTCATGTTTCTATGCATATGGTAACATCTCCGTGTTCAGTTTTTTCGCCGCACTCCAACTTCTATGAATTCATTTTTTATCTTAATAATCTTATTTTATCTATATATAAAGCAAAAATTATATGTATCGCTTTTAGATCCTATAACTTCTCTTTTATTTCCCTTATAGCTGCTATAAGAGAATAGTACAAAAATGAATCACGTGTTCGTGCCTCAGGATGAGAAAAAGAAACAAAAATATTCTTTTCTTTTCTTACATACCATACACCATGCCTAGTCATTTTCCAATCGTTATCATCAAAATGCTCAATATACTTTGAATAAGGTCCTGAAGTACCACAGCAAATCATAATATCCGGATTATAGAAAGATAATTGTTCTCGGAGCATTGCCATATTAATTTCTGTAGCTTTGTATATTTCATCTGGGATAGAAGTATCTCCGCCAGATGTCTTTTTCAAATTGACTGCGCAAATTGAAGGCAGATACCTTTTTCGTCTCATTTCATTATCTGCAGATAGTTCTTTCCACGCTATATCTTCATTTAACCTATAAATGCCTTCTGTCCACCTAGCTATATTATTCCAAGTCTGGTTTCTTCCTCCACCACGAACATAATCACGCAAATCCCAACTGGGACGTCAACCTTTTTGTAGACAATTTGCTAAGCTGCTTTCATTATACTGTTCTGTTTCAGCGACTCGTAATATTCTCCAGGCGACATATAACCAAGTCTTTTCTGAATCCGTTTTTCATTATAAAAGCAATATATATACTCAAACACTGCTGCTTTTACTGATTCTTTCGTCTTATAACACTTTCTGTGGATCA